>Ga0208195_1000078_pt1 | contig 130894 bp, 108 predicted proteins | sample AD_UKC077_MetaG_FD_184441 | JGI IMG/M metagenome (GOLD analysis project Ga0208195, IMG submission 184441) | Active sludge microbial communities of municipal wastewater-treating anaerobic digesters from USA - AD_UKC077_MetaG (SPAdes) (version 2) | ecosystem: Engineered > Bioreactor > Anaerobic...
GGAAAACTGAAGACTTCCGCGTTACAAACTGTCCCCGTCGCAGCGGTGTGGTTTTCTTTCATTTAACCCAATAGATATTGGGCCGAAACCTCCGTTGCGACTTTTTTTAATGCAGTTTTCGGGTTAGGCTACGGCACATGCCATGAAATACTTCACCCGTGAAGCAAGCCAGAAGTTGAGCCACTGGAGGGGCCAGTCGCGCTGGAACAGCCTTTGGGCGCGGTATAGTCAGGAGTTGGCGCGCACGCGGGACCAGTTCACCCCGGGCTGGCGTGAGTTGGCGATGCGGACTTTCACGATGCCGAGATTCTTGCCGTGGAACGCCCGAACCCCACGGAGGTCATCTTGCGTCTTGCCGTGCCCGGGGAGGGCATATACACACTGCAGTTTCTGGGGGTGCGGGATGTACGGATTCCCGACTCAGCGGCGGGCGACATTTGGCTCTACGCTGAGGTTCATTTTACCGATGGTTGCGGCGATTTGCAGGTTTTGCTCTGTGACTCCGAGTTGCAGATCATTGCCTCCGAGGTCGGCCTGTTCAAAAGCCATGACAACGCGTGCTAACGAAACGCGATCGCTTTGGCCGGAGCGGGCGCGGGATGCGGTGTGAAATGGAACAGGGGGGCGGCCCGCGTGAACGGAGCGCCGAAGCTACCCTTGGTTGAACGAGGCCGTGGCGGCCACCGGTCTCCCGCGCCTTGCCTTTTCCTTTTCGACGCGACGCTGTCAGGTTAGCCGGGAAGTGATCCCACCCAATACGCCGTTGTCACCAATGCCAATTGGGTGTCCCGATCGTTGGCCGATCGCAACGCGTTCTCAGGCTTGCCAAAGCGGAGTTGGCTGAAAATTATTTGCGCATGAAATACGCCTCCGTTCTGGCTTGGAGCCTGGCGCTCGCGCTGGTTGTCCCGGCCATCGCTCAACCAACCAATGCCGACGTAAACCAATGCGTCGTCCCGGTCCCCCGGGAGGGCGCGGCGCACGAGCGGTTCCTAACGTTGAACCAGCGCGTCAAAGAGAACGGCGCCGCGGCCCGGTTGATTTTTGTGGGCGATTCCATCACGCAAGGCTGGGAAGGCAACGGCAAAGCGGTGTGGGCCCAGTATTACGCGCCCCGTCACGCGTTGAATTTGGGCATCGGCAGCGATCACACCCAGCACGTGCTGTGGCGCCTGGAACACGGCAACTTGGACGGCCTCAGCCCCGCGGTTGCCGTGGTGTTGATCGGCGTTAATAACATCCCGCACGAAACCAACACCACCGGCCAGATTCTCGACGGCGTGAAAGCGGTGGTCCGATGCATCCGCGAAAAGTGTCCGGAAACCAAGGTGCTGGTACTGGGCATTTTCCCGTTCCGCGAAGATTTCAATCCCCAACGCGGCCGGGCGCTGCAAATCAATCAAGCGTTGCGTCATCTTGAGGATGGTCGGCGCGTATTTTTCCTCGACTTCGGGCATCGCTTCCTCGAACCGGACGGCAAAATTTCCCGGGCGATGATGCGCGATTTTCTACATCCCACCGAAGCGGGCTACCGGGTTTGGGCCGAGGCCATGGAACCAACCTTGGCCCGGCTGCTTGAAGAGCCGCCGATCCAGTGAAGCGCGGCCTGCGGGCACGATTAACCTGGTGGGGGTTAAGCCGTGGCGTTTCCGCCGGTCGGTTGGGGGGTGTTTTTAGTTGAGGAATTTTCCACTTCTTCCGTCCGCCCGGCAATCTGTGCTGCTTCTATTCGGCGTTGGAGCGGAGAGCCCCGTGGTCGCGTCGGGGCATTCACAAATTCTCCATGACTATGTCGGCGATGAAATCCATCCAAGTCACGGAGATCGGTTCGGTCAATTCATAGGACCGGCGGAAATCCGCTTCGAACAGATCGCGTTTCAGTTGGGCGGCGAAGTCCGGGTCTGAAGTGGCGATGTTTTGTTCCAAACAAAGTCGCATGCTCAAGTGGTCCAGGTTGCCGGAGCCCACCAAGGCCCAGTCATCCACTAACAACGCTTTCACGTGGGTCATGCCGGGGTAAAAATAAACGCGAATGCCGTGCGCGAGAAGGTAGTTGGCGGTGACTAGGTTGCTCCGGGCGCCGGCGGGAAAATCGTTGACGCGCGACAGAACCACGCGGACATCCACGCCCCGCCGCCGGGCCCGTACCAGGGCCGCCGTCACTTTTTTATCGTAGAGATACGGATTTTCCACATAGATGTAACCGCGCGCCCGACGAATCGCCGTGAGCACCGCCGAGCCCATCGGTTTCCACAGCGTCCGGGTGGGCAACAAGCGAACGGTGGCGGGAAAATCGCCGGAAGCGGCAACCGGGACCGCCGCATGGTCCCCCGCCAGGGCCCTAACGGCATAACCGCAATCGCCGAGCGGACCGGCATGCGCCCAATCCGCGCGAAACTGCGCCTCCAGCGACTGGACCACCGGCCCTTGCAATTCAACCATCAGGTCGTGCCATTCATAGCGGTATTCGCGGCCCAGGTTCATCCCGCCCATCCAGGCGTAACAACCGTCCACCAGGCACACCTTGCTGTGATCCGTGCTCAGCCAGGGATTGAGGAACGACCGTTTCCGCACGTCGGATGTGCGTTTAAGATAGGTGTTGATCGAGGCCGGCATGGTAAAATTCTCGGGCAACGCCGTCGCCGGCGGCGAGAGGCCGGCGGTCAGGGTGCCGATCCGGTCCGAGAGCACTTTCACTTCGATCTCCGTCGCGCGCGCCCGGAGTTGATCCGCGAAGGCTACCGCCACGTCGTCGCGATCGAAAATATAGACGTTGAGATGCACGTGGTTGGTAGCCACGGCAATCGCCTGTTGGAGGCGGGGAAAGAATTGTTCGCCGTCAATCAACAATTTCAACGAGCCAGCCTCCCGGCGGGTGCCAGTGTAGGTGTCGAGCCAGCGCTCCCATTCAGTCAGATCCATCGTGTTTTCCGGTCCGGTGAGGGGACGTTGCCGGGCAAGGCGCGGCAGCGGACGCCGCAAAAACCGGGTGGTGGTTTGCAGGCCGAGATCCACCAAGCGAAACGCGCTGGAGACCGGATTTTTGAGCAACGCCAAGCCATGCCCTTCAAATACCAAGGCGCCCAATCCCTCGGCCGCGCCGCCCCAAGTCAGGCCGCGATCTGTGGTGTCGTAAAGCGCTGCGGGGGAGAGCAACACGCACCGGCGATGTTTTTGATCCAGCAGCAGCGGTTGCACCGCGCGACGCGTTCGGGTGGGCAGAATCAGAAACAGCGAATCATCTGAAGGGATCTTCCGCAGGTGGGTTTCCAACGCGGAGGAGAGCGCCTGCAGCGTTTCCTCAATCGAGAATCGGCGGACGACGGTGATCTCGGGTTGAGGTTCCGAGGCCGGCACATAATGTGGACGGCCCTGGGCGTCGCGGAAAAATAAACCATCGGCAAAGAACGCCTGATAGTAGGCGCCGTGCAGGGGTGTCTCCGGCGTCAAATGCTCAAATAGGCCGGTAGAGATTTCCCGCCATTCCGCACCGGCGATCACCCGGGCTTCGCGCCAGCCGCTCTCCGGATCCGCCGGCGCGGCCAGTTTTTGTTGCCAGCGCAGCAGCGCGGAGGCGATGCGATAGTGATCGGTCGGAACGCGCGTCCGTTGCCAGTCCGCTTGGAAAAGCTCCCAGCCGTCCGCGCGCGGAAAATAAATCCGGACGCGGTCGCCTTTCACCCGCACGCAGGGCGGTGGCGATGTGGGGGAAGTCAACGCCCGCCATTCATCCAGCGAGGCTTGTTTAGGGGGCGACCCGGCGCACGCGGAAAACATCGGCCCCCAGCCGAACAACCACGCCACCCAGAAAATTACGCCGCACCGTAACGCGCTCATGCCAGACCGCTCCAGAGTGGAAAAAATGGGCTTAAACCGTCAATGGAATACCCCGGCTAGCCGGTTCCGGTTGGGAACCACGCTTGCCGAAGGTTCAGCGGCCTGTCCGTAGCGGAGCACCCGGCAAGCGATGGCTTGACCCCGTCGCGCCAAGGACGTATCACTCCTGTACTGATTTATGAATATGAACTGGGGCCATTCAAATTTCCAAGGGCAGCCGACTTCCCGCCGCCAATTCCTGAAAACCTCCGCTGTGGCGAGTGCCGCGCTCGCCATGCCCGCCATTCTCTCCCGGAACGCCGGGGCGGCGGAAAACGGAGAAACATTGCGAATCGGGTTGATTGGTTGCGGAGGCCGCGGCACCGGTGCGGCCAGCCAGGCGTTGCAGGCGGATCCGAACACCGTCCTGGTCGCCTTGGCCGATGCGTTTCCTGAACCGGTCGCCAAAAGTCTGGATTCACTCCAAAAACAGAAGGCGATTGCGGATCGCGTGAAAGTGCCCCCCGAAAAACAGTTTGTGGGGCTGGACGCTTATCAAAAGCTCATTGACAGCGGAGTGGACGTGGTGTTGCAGGGGGCGCCGCCGGGATTTCGTCCGGCGCATGTGCGCGCCGCGGTCATCGCCGGCAAACATCAATTCGTTGAAAAACCCATTGCCACGGATGCCGTCGGAGTGCGGTCGGTGCTCGAATCCGCGCGGATGGCGGCGGAAAAGAAACTCGCCTGGGTGGCGGGCTTGTGCTGGCGCTACGACACCGCGCGCCGGGAATTTTTCCAGCAGATTCACAGCGGCGCGATCGGCGACATACGCGCCATTTATGCGACTTATCTCACGGGCCCGGTCAAGCCGATGCCTCCCGCCAGTCAGCGCCCTGCCGGCATGGGCGACGTGGAATGGCAGTTGCGGCATTGGTACAATTTCGTCTGGGTTTGCGGCGATGGGTTGGTGGAACAAGCGGTACACAGCGTGGACAAGGTGATGTGGGCGATGCAGGATGTGCCGCCGCTCAAGGCGGTGGCCAGCGGCGGACGCCAGACGCCCAATAACGAAGGCAACATCTTCGATCACATCAATGTTGTTTATGAATGGGAGGGCGGTGTGCGCGCTTTCTTGGGGCAGCGGCAGATCAGTGGATGTTTCAATGAAAACTCCGATTTCCTGATGGGCAGCACCGGCCAGGGGATCATTGACGGACGCGGTCCGCGCATCACCGGCGCGCAAACCTGGCGCTTCCGCGGGCAGCCCAACAACATGTATCAAACCGAGCATGACGAGTTGTTCGCCTCCATCCGCAGCGGCAAACCGATCAACGACGGCATCTGGGAAGCCAACAGCACGCTGGCGGGCATCATGGGGCGCATGGCCGCCTACACCGGCCAGGAGATCACCTGGGAGATGATGCAGAATTCACAGGAACAGCTCGTGCCGGAAACCTTGGACTGGAAAACTCCGTTGCCGGTGGCGCCGATGGCGATGCCGGGCCGCACCAAATTCGTATAAACCCCACTCATCCATCTTGATCATGACTCGACGCCAATTCCTGCATCGCGGTGGTTGCGGCCTGGCCGCCGCCACCCTCGGCTTTGCCTCTCTCTCTGCCCGCGCCCAAGCCGCCACCAAGCCGGCGGGGCGCCCGCTCAAAAAAGGCATCATGTGGGCCACCATCGGGCTCAAAGGTTCCGTGCTCGAAAAAATGAAAGCGGTCAAGGCGGCCGGTTTCGACGGAGTCGAAATGATGAGCCACATGAATGTGGAGGAAGTCCTGCGGGCCCGGGACGAGGTCGGCTTGGAAATCCCCAGCGTCTGCGGCGCGCATCACTGGAGCAAACCGTTGACGGATCCCGATCCGAAAGTGCGCGCCGAGGGGCTTGCTGCGCTGGAACAATGCCTCCGCGAAGCCAAGCGTTACGGAGCGACCTCCGTGTTGCTCGTGCCCGGCACGGTGAAGAAGGAGGTTACCTATGCCGAGGCGTATGCACGGTCCCAAACCGAAATCCGCAAAGCGGTGCCGCTGGCGGAGGAGTTGGGCGTGCAGATCGCCTTGGAAAATGTGTGGAATCATTTTCTCCTGAGTCCACTTGAGGCCGCGCGGTATGTGGACGAGTTCCAAAGCGCCGCCGTGGCCTGGCATTTCGATTGCGGAAACATCCTCAACTACGGCTGGCCCGAACAATGGATCCGCATCCTCGGCAAACGCATCGCGAAGGTGCATATCAAGGAATTCAGCCGGAAAAAACGGGACAGCGAGGGCTTGTGGAAGGGGTTCCAGGTTTCATTACGGGAGGGCGACAACGACTGGCCCGCCATCATGAAGGCGCTGGATGAAATTGGTTATCGCGACTGGGTCATTACCGAACAGGGGGGTGGCGACACCCCGGAGGGCCTCCAGGACCTCGCCCAGCGGGTGGACCAAATCTTGGCGTCGTAACCTGCGGGTTTGCGTATGAAACGTAACTGGAAAAAAGGATTTTGGTACGGCTCCGTCCCGGGCCGGGAACCGCTGGACAAGTTTAAGGCGCTCAAGGACGCGGGCTTCCATGGGATTGAGCCGCCGATGGATCTCGACGTGGAAACGCTGTTGCGCGCGCGTGATGCAACAGGCGTGCTTATTCACAGCGTGGTCTGCGCCTCCAAATCACGCCACCTCGCCTCCGCCTCGGCGGCCGACCGGCTCGCGGCGGTGGAGGGCGTCAAACAGGCCTTGCGCGAGGCCAAGCAATACGGGGCGCATTCCGTGCTGGCAGTGGCCGGCGGGGTCAACGAAGCCACGACCTACGCCGAAAACTACGCCCGCACGCAGGAAGGGTTCCGCCAGGCCGTGCCGCTGGCGGAGGAACTCGGCGTGAAGATCGCCTTTGAAAACGTCTGGAACAATTTTCTGCTTAGCCCGCTCGAAGCCGCGCGGTACGTGGACGAGTTCAACAGTCCGGCGGTGGGTTGGCAATTCGATGTCGGCAATGTGGTGGCGTTCGGGTGGCCGGAGCATTGGATTCGCATTCTCGGACCGCGCATCGTCCATGTTCACATCAAGGAATTCAGCCGGAAAAAAATGGCGGCGGGCGGTCCCTACGCTGGATTCAACGTCGAGTTTCTGGAAGGCGACAATGACTGGCCCGCCGTGATGAAGGCGCTCGACGATATCGGTTATTCCGGCTGGGTGACCGTTGAGCCGGCGTACGAGCCCAAAGGGGTCTCGCCGGAGGCGCGCCTCCGCGTCATCTCCGAAAAACTCGATCAGATTCTGGCGCTCTGAGCGGTCGCCGTCCGCTCAACGCCAGCCGTCCCCGGTTTTCGGTCGCAGCAGAAATCCGGTCCAGTTGAAGTTCCGGTTGAAGTAATTCGTCAGGCGCACGACGATTTCGTTCTTACCCGCGCGCAGGGGCAGTTGAAGCGTTGTGGTTTCAAACCCGTTGAAATGCTGCGCGCCGGTGTAAATCCGTTCGCCGTTGGCCCACACTTCCGCCGGATCATCGTGGGCGAAGAGGCACGGCACGGTGCGGGCCGTGTCTGCGACGACAAACCGTCGCGCCAGAAACGCGTGGCCCATGCCGCCCAGTTCCCGCTCCGGATCCACTTTCGTGCCGTGCCGCGCGATGTAGGTCAGATTCAACATCGGCCCGACCGTCCATTCTTTTTGCCAGCCGGACCGGAAACGCTCTTTCACCAGCCGGCACTCAAACTGTTTGCCCGCGTCAAGATCGGCCACGGAGGGCAGGACCGAAAACGGATCCGCCGTCGCCCGGCCCACGGCGTCATGCAGAATAGCCACCGGCCCGAATACGTCCCAGACGGCGGATTCCGCGCGCGCGCCGTCCGCGAGGGTGGTGTCCTCCGGTGAATCCTGATACCACACGGCCACGCTTTCCGGACTGAGATCCGCAAACGCCCCCCACTCGATGGCCACGGATTTTTGGAAGGGGTAAACGTTCTCGAAATGATGCCGGTAACGACCCACGTCATTCGCGTGTGCGATGGCGTAGGGATGATGCGCTCCCCGGCCAAACCAGGCGAACGTGAAATAATCCTCGCCGTTGATTCCATGCAAAAATGCCGGCGTCTCGCCCTCACCGTCCAAGACCGCAAAATCACCGCCACCGTGATCGTGGCCCGTCCGGTAAAGGGTCATGCCCAGCCAATGCCCGCGTCCCCGCGCGTACAGCACCTGATGCAGACGATGTCCGTCCGTGCGTTCCGTGCGTTGATGGCGGGCATGGAAGTAACCCCACGACGGCGCGAAGCCGGGCACCTTTTCCACGACGACCTCGCCCGCCACGTCGGCCGCCGCGTCGCCCTCGTTGGCCAGGATGAGTTCGAGCTTCTCGCGAAAGGGCATGGGCAGATAACAACTTGCGTCGCCGGGAGTGTGTTCAAAGTAAGACACCCCGCGGAATGGACCGAAAAATTGCGCCACCGGCGAGTTGATGGCGTCGCCCGCCGCACCATCGTAACGCACACGCAGACGCAACACGGCATTGGTGGGCCAGCGCAGGCGCAACTCCCGCACAATCGCCGGGCCGGTCAGTTGCGCGAGCGTGCGGTGTTGTCCGGGCGGAATTGTCTTGGACTCTAAAGCATGAGGCACGCGCGGCAGGCTGGAGGGCGGCTGGGCGAGTGGTTGGTGGGGCAATCCCACGTACGCAAGGGACAAGTTCGTTCCGCTGCCCTGGCTGAACAAGCGCGCGCCCCGGAGGGAATCGTCGTTTAACCGGTAATCCAGTTGACAGAACCACAGCCAGAATTGCGGCAGCCGCTGCACCACGTCCACGCGCAGACTGCGTTCAAAGGGAATGGGCAGGAAAAGGTTGAAGGCCTGGTTATCCACCGGAAAGTAATTCACCGGTCCCACCGGCGTCGGCAGCCGACGCGTCGCTTCCACCAGTCCCACGTCCGTGCCGCGCAGACTGGGCTGGGTTTCGCCATCCACAAAAAATTCCCAGTCGAAGAATGGTTCGCCGGCCTGGCGCGTTGTCCAGAGGTGACGGAGCGATCCCTGGCCGCGCACGTCAAGCAACGTGTAGCGATAACCGATGTTCGTCCACGCGCCGGGATGGCGCTCGGCGCTTTCAACAAAGCTGTTTTTGCCCGGACGATAGTCGCGCAAGACGAAGATATCTTCCAGCACCCGCCCGCGCAGCAATGCCAGATCCGGCTCGGCCGCGCCGGATGCCGTCGCCACCGCCACGAACCAACAGCCGATGAACCAAGTCAAAAATTGAAATCGTCCCGACGGACGATTTGATCGTGGGCGCGGGCGAGCAAGCGTTTTCATGTTTGTCAATTGCCGCCCATGTTACGGAGGCGGCGAACTGCGCAACAAGCCGATTGTGGCCGATGTCTGTGGATTGATTCGCAATGTGGCGCCAAGAATAAACAGTTGCAGCCCCGGCGGAGGGGCGTATAGTCGCAGCTTCGTGAAAAGATCCGTTTGCCAGTTGTGCGCTGCCGTCGTCGCGCTGGTCCTGCTGTTAGGCGCGGTCGGATGCAGCGGGGTGAACACCAGCGTGCCGATCAGTCCGTTGATGTTCATGCAGCAATCGTCCCCGCCGGCGCCGGGAGCGGAGGCCGCGTTACCGTTGGCCGCGCACCCGGCCCCAGCCGCCACCTTGTAACCATGCGTTTTCCGCTCGCTCTTTCGGTCAAAATCGCCGGGCACATTCTCAAGCACAAGCTGCGCCGCACGCCGAAGTTTGCGTTGGTGTTGCAGTTGGAGCCGCTGCACACCTGCAATCTCACCTGCACCGGCTGCGGCCGGATTCGCGAGTATTCCACGTCGCTCAAAAACCTGGTGCCGCTGGAGAAATGTCTGGCGGTGGCCGACGAATGCGACGCGCCCATGGTTTCCATCTGCGGCGGCGAACCGCTGATCTATCCCCAGATCGAGGCCTTGGTGGAAGGTCTCCGGCGCCAGGGCCGCATTGTGTACATCTGCACCAATGGCGTCTTCATGCGGAAGAAGCTGAAAGATTATCTGGCGGCGGTGCATCGTCCGGAGCATCCCGCCGACGAAGCCCGGCTGCGGCAACTGCTCGCCGAACAACTCATCGCCGAGGCGGACGCGGCGATCATCCGCCGGGGACCGGAAGATCAGCGCCCGGTCATCCGCCCCAGCAAATGGCTCTATTGGAACGTCCATGTGGACGGCCTCGAATACACGCACGACCTGATCGTCGAGCGCGAAGGCGTGTTCCGAGAGTGCGTGGCGGCGATCAAACTGGCAAAGCGACTCGGCTACCAGGTCGCCACGAACACCACAGTCTATCGCGAAACCGACGTGCGCGAAATCGAGGAGATGTTCAAGTTCTTCTCTTCACTCGGCTGCGATGGACACACGATTTCGCCGGGCTACGATTACGACGCCGCAAAGCAGGACATGGTCAAACGCTTGGGGAAAAATCCCGAGGCATTCTTCCTGACGCGGAAGATGACCATTGAGAAGTTCGCGAAAATTGAGGAATGGGGCAAAGCCTTCACCATCTTCGGCACCCCGGTTTATCAGGAGTTCCTGGCCGGCAAACGGGAGTTGACCTGCACCGCGTGGGCCATTCCCACTTACAACGTGCAAGGCTGGAAGGCGCCGTGCTACTTGATGACCGATACCCTCCACAGCGCCGGGCATTATCCCACTTATCAGGAAATGCTGACGCAGGTGGATTGGGACCGGTACGGCGTGGTGAACGGCGTGGCGCGCGATCCGCGCTGCGAGAATTGCATGGTGCATTGCGGCTATGATCCCAGCGGCGCGCTCGGCACCAACTACCAGCGCGGCGACAACTGGAAGAATTTCAAATATAATTTCTGGCCGCGCCCGCCCGCATATCCCGCCGATGCCGAACTCACCAAACGCGTCTTCAACGGCGTCTCCATCGGCCAGGGCCATCTCGCGAAAGCGAAAACGGCGGCGCCCACCAGCGCCATTCCTGGCAGCAACCATCAGGGCCAATCATCCGCCGCCGCGCTTTCCAGTTCAGGCGGGGCCCGAGCGCGTGATTTGTCCGGAACAAAAATGGCAGCGGCCAAGAAGGAGTGACGGCTGTGCATCGTGCTCCCGGTTGGGAAGCGTGCCGTTGTTGTCGTGAATGCCGTGTTTTTCCCGACGAATGTGGCGGCGGTCGGCTAATCACCATCGGTCCACCGGCCCTGAGGGAACAGGAATGTGAGCCGAGGCCGATGGGTTGCTGTGCTGCATGAACGATGCGGTTAACGGGGCGGGCCGGAATCGCGGCAGCAGTTCGCCGTTTGCATCCAAAAACCGCTGCCGGTAACGCCGGTAATCAGCAAGGATTTCCTCAAATTCCGCGCGCGAGGACAACCGGGCGACGCGTTGGTTGAAGGCATGGCTGGGACCAAAGCGTCGCGCATACCAAGGCGCAATCTTCCGAAACATACGGCAACCGGATTCTTCACCAAACACCTCGATCATCAGATCCAAGTGCCGGCACATCAACCGCACGCGCTCGTCAAAGGACGGCTCCGGCAGTAGTTCGCCCGGACTGGAAGCGGCGAGATAATGACGGGTCCGCTGGAAAATCCACGGATCATAAAAAGCTCCCCGGCCGATGCTGACGCCGGTGCATCCGGTTTGTTCCAGCATGACCCGCGCGGCTTCGGGAGTGGTCACATCGCCGTTGCCAATGACCGGAATGTGGCGGACCGCCCGCACCACGGCGCGGATGCCGGCCAGATTCACCGTTCCGCCGAACCCCTGCTCGCGGGTGCGTCCATGAACGAAAATCGCCGCCACCCCGACCGCTTCCAGTTCCCGGGCCAAATCCGGAGCGGTGATGTTGGTGTCATCCCAGCCGAGCCGCATTTTAGCGGTGACAGGAATTTTCACCGCCTCCACCATGCCTTTGACCAAGGCGGCGGTTCGGGCATGCTCGGTCATCATGGCGCTGCCGCCGCCGACCCGGCAGACCTTTCGCACCGGGCAGCCCATGTTGACGTCAATACTAGCCGCGCCCCGCGCTTCCACCATCAGCGCGGCTTCCCGCATTTCCTCCGGGACGCTGCCAAAAAGCTGAACCGCCAGCGGCTCATCGCCGGGGCGGGTTTCGATGAGTTTGAAAGCGGGAGCGCGTTTTTCGAGCAGCGAACGGGCGTTAACCAGATCCGTGGTCGCCAGGCCAAGACCGCCCAACTCACGCACCACGAGCCGAAACGGCAGGGAAGTGTAACCCGCCAACGGAGAAAGGCAAAGATTGGAAGCCAATGTTAGCGATCCGATGCGCACGAACGCAGCATAGCAGAATCGCCGGCCTAGGCACGCTGGATTTGACAGCCGTCTGATATGGCCCTTATCAAACGGGGTTTGCGAGAAATCGCCCATCCATCGGGTCTTCTCTTCCCATTCCCGCTCCTCAGCCTTGTCGGCTGAAAAACAACGATATCGGGGATTATACGGACTCAGCCAAGGGGAAAAACGATTTCAACGCGACGTAATATATTGATAATAAATGGGATGTGACTCGGCGAGGTCTGTTGTCGGGTTGTCGGGTAAAAACTGTCAGCCGACTTTACACTTTTTTGCGACTGCCATTTTTCGTCGTAACATCCTCGTCAAAAGCAAGTTACGCATTCAATGTCGGTTAAATCCATTTTTTCCGTCGGTCTGTCTTACACTTTCAAAGCAGACGGGGGAAAACTCAGGGACAGCTCAGAAAAATTTGTGTGGATTAAAACGCAGAGGTTCTGTAAATTGGCAACGTTGTAAGTTTGTGAACAAAAGCAATTTACAACTGTTCAGAGAGACGAAGTCAGTAAATCGAAATACTCGGTTTGGTCGGCTTCGCTTCGGTTGGCACCAGCCATGCTTAAACTGAGGCGAGTTGAACGAATAAATCAACGAAGCGACAAAACAAATAACGGAAAGACGAAGTTTATGAAAAAGATACTAGCAGCAACAATCCTGGCTGGCGCAATGGCCGCAACTTCTGTGTGGGCGATCCCGGCGAGTGGAACGGTGTACATCACTCACGAGCCCGGTTACTACGGTGCAGAGCGTGGGGAATTGACGGTGACCAGTGCTGATCCCGATCAGGCATTCAGTTTTCAAACGTTCTGTGTCGAAAGGAACGAGTATCATAGCAGCGATCCTAATTATATTTACAATTACCAGATCAATCCGGATGATGCTGCTGTGGCTGGCGGTTTTGGCGGGCAGGATGAGCATGGACACGATCCTATTTCCTTGGGGACGGCGTATCTGTTCAGCATGTTCACGAAAGGCACCCTCAGTGGTTATGATTACGTGCCGGGGAGTGGTCGCGAAAGTGATGCCCAAATACTGCAGACGGCTATTTGGTGGCTGGAAGATGAGATTGACCTCCGCAGCCCTGCAGCCAATGCATTTTTGGGTTTGCTGTGGAGTGAAAAAGAGGACTGGGACTATTGGAAAGCCGATGCAAACGGTGAGTACGGTGTAAAGGTGTTGAATATCACTTACAGTAGCGGTGGCAATGCCCAAGACGTCCTTCAAGTTCCCGATGGCGGTTTGACGCTGGCTTTCTTGGGGATGGGCTTGGCTGGCTTGGCGGGAATGCGCCGGATCCGCAAGTAAGTTGACCGAGGCATTTGTCGCTTAAAAACGAATCACAAGGGGCAGCGCAAGCTGCCCCTTTTTCATGTACCCAATGTTGGTGAGGACCCATTGGCGGGAACAAGGATGCGGACGGAAAACCGCATTGCCTTCGGCGCCGAACTGCCCGAGAATACCGGCATGCTAGCCAGGGTTTGTTCCGCCGCCGTCAACGGCATTGAGGCCTACCCGGTCGAGGTTGAGGTCAACGCCGGTTGGGGCGACACAGTGGTGGTCATTGTCGGCCTCCCGGATGCGGCGGTGAAGGAATCGCGGGATCGGGTGTCCACCGCCCTTACGAATTCTGGATTCAAATTCCCCATGGGCCGCACCACCATCAACCTGGCGCCCGCCGACGTGAGGAAGGAAGGCCCCAGTTTTGATTTGCCCATCGCGTTGGGGATGCTGGCTGCCAGTGAGCAGATTGAAACCGATCAACTGGACCATTTCGTCATTGTCGGCGAACTGGCGCTTACCGGCGGCGTGCGTCCGGTCAAAGGGGTTTTACCCCTCGCCTTGCGGGCGCAAGCGGAGGGAAAAATCGGTGTACTCGTACCGGCGGAAAATGCGGCGGAAGCCGCCGTGGTGGCGGGTTTGCAGGTCATTCCCGTGCAAAATCTGCGCGAAGCGGCGAGTTTCCTGGAAGGCACGGTAAGGATTGCGCCGGTCAAGGTGGATTTGGATCGCGTATTCGAGCCGCTGGCGGAGGATGAATTGGACTTCGCGGAAGTGAAGGGTCAGGAATCCGTCAAGCGCGCCCTCGAAATCGCGGCGGCGGGCGGGCATAACGTGCTGCTCATCGGCCCTCCCGGCACGGGCAAAAGCATGCTGGCCAAACGTCTGCCCACGATCCTGCCGCCGTTGACCCTCCCGGAAGCGCTGGAAACCACCAAAATTCACAGCATCGTGGGCCTGCTCACGCCGGGGCAGGGATTGGTGACACGCCGCCCCTTTCGCGCGCCGCATCACACCGCCAGCGACGCCGGGTTGTTGGGCGGCAACATCAATCCCACGCCGGGCGAAATTTCACTCGCGCATCACGGCGTGTTGTTTCTCGATGAATTGCCCGAATTCAAACGCAGCGTCCTCGAAACCATGCGCCAACCGTTGGAGGAAGGGCACGTTACCATCTCCCGGGCGGCGGGCACGATGACCTTTCCCGCCCAGTTCATGCTGGTGGCGGCCATGAACCCGACGCCGGATGGCAAAATGCCCGGGGAATCCCGCTGTTCACCCCGCGAAATCCATAACTATCTCAACCGTATTTCCGGTCCGTTGCTCGATCGCATTGATCTGCACGTGGAAGTGCCGGCGGTGAAATTCCGCGAAATCACGGATGCCCGTCCCGGGGAGCTTTCGGCCCGGATTCGCGAGCGGGTCATGGCTGCGCGCCATCGTCAACAAGCGCGGTTTCGCGACCGGCCCAAGGTCACGTGCAACGCCCGCATGGGCGCGCGCGAAATCAAGGCGTGGTGCCGGCTGGACGCGCCGACAATGGAACTGCTGAAGTTTGCCATGACGGATTTGAACCTCAGCGCCCGGGCTTACGATCGTATTTTGAAAGTGGCGCGCACCATTGCCGATTTGGCGGGCGCCGAGAACATCACCGCCGATCACGTTTCCGAAGCGGTGCAACTGCGCTCGCTGGACCGACAGATTTGGGGCTGACACGGCCGCGGCGCCGCCCGCCGGTTAACGCGCGAAAATGGTGCGGATGACGTCCTCGATGGGTACTTCCTGGATGTCAATATCCCGCACCGGCAATTCGTCCAACAACGCCTTGCACACGGGAATGACGCGGTCGCGTTTGACCTTGAGTTGAACGCTCGCCGGCGTGCGTTCCACCACTTCGCCGTATTTTTCCAAGCCCGTGGCCGGGCCCGGATTCGTCGGATCACACTGGATGGTGATCAACTTGAAATCGGCAAACCGGTCCAGCACCTCCTCGAGTCGACCGTCGAAAAAGATTGTCCCATGATCAATGATAATGACCCGCTCGCATAATTCCTCGATGTCCGCCATGTAATGGCTGGTGAGCAGGATGGTGGTGTGCCGTCGCGCATTGTAATCGCGCAAAAATTCCCGGACAATTTTCTGCGAGACCACGTCCAAGCCCAGCGTGGGTTCATCCAGAAACAACACCTTGGGCTGATGCAACAGGACGGCGATGAGTTCCATTTTCATCCGTTCGCCCAGGGACATTTCGCGCACCACCACGTCCAGTTTGTCCCGTACGCCGAGCCGGTCGGTCATCTCGGCCACCGTGCGGTCGAGTTGCGCGCGGGTCAGGCCGTAAATGGCGGCGTTCAACTCGAAGGATTCCCGCGCGGGCAGGTCCCACCAAAGCTGATTTTTCTGGCCCAGCAACAGGGCGAATTGGCGGCGGTAACCGTCGGCGCGTTCCCACGGAACGTAACCGAGCACCCGCGCGGTGCCGTGCGTGGGATAGAGCAGGCCGGAGAGCATTTTGAGGGTGGTGGTCTTGCCCGCGCCGTTGGGACCGAGGAAGCCAACCAATTCCCCGGTTTCAATGCGAAAACTGACATCCTTGACGGCGAAGGTCGGTTCGTATTGCCGCCGCCACAACCCCCGCAACGCACCGGTGAATCCGGGTTGCTTTTTGTAGGTGCGGAAGGTTTTGGTCAGTCCACTGACTTCAATCGCCGGCATGGCAGGGATTATGGCGAAGGCACCGGGGCGGTCGAAAGAAAAAGCGTCGAGGCGCGACAGCGTCCCCCCTTGGCAAGTCACTCCAAACCACGTTCGCTGAGATCGTCTTCGTCCAATCCCAGGTAATGCCCCAGTTCGTGCAGGTAAGTGGTGCGTACTTCCTCTTGAAAAATTGTTTCATCGCCCTCCGCGAAATCCCACAGGTTGTAGAGGTAAAGAATGATCTGGGAGGGAATCGGCCAGGCGGCGCTGCCGTCTTCCGCATGGGTCGGGCCCACGAACAATCCCAACGTATCCGACGCAATGCCATCGGCCTGCACGGCCCGGCTGGGACGACGCTCGAAGGTCAACGGCAACCGCTGGGCCTGCTCGCGCAAGGCGCCCGGCAATGCGGCCACTGTGGTCTCCACCTCGGCCAGCGCCAGGCGCCGCAGTTTTTCCAAGCAGGGGCTCATGGGCGTGCCATGCTAACGGGTTGGGTTGGGGAAAAGCAATGCTTGGCTGGCTCCGGCGCGCGGCGTGGTTTTGACTCGGTTCCCGGCTTGGCTTAGTCTGCGGCCATGAGAGTGATCCGCCATACCGACGCCGATTTTGCCCATCGCCTGCGCGAAGTCGCGGCGCCGTCCAGTCTCTTCGACGCCGCCATCGAACAACGCACCCGCGCGATTTTGGAAGCGGTGCAATCCCGCGGCGATGACGCGGCGCTGGAATTCACCGCGCGGTTTGACGGGGCCCGTCTCACCGCCGACCAACTCGCCGTGACGCAAGCCGAGTGGCTGACGGCATCGCTTAAAGCGGACCCGGCCCTTCGCGCCGCCGTCGCCGAAGCGGAGAAAAACATCGCCGCCTTTGCCCGGCAATCACGCCGGCGGAACTGGCAAATGAAGAACGCACACGGCGCGATGGTGGGTGAAAAATTTGACCCGTTCCAGCGCGTGGGGGTTTACATCCCGGGCGGAACGGCCCCGCTGGTTTCCACCGCGCTGATGACGGTGACGCTCGCCCGGGTGGCGGGGTGTCCGGAAATCGTGGTCTGCACACCGGGCAACAAGGAGGGGTGCATCAATGCCGCGTTGCTGTTTGCCGCGCGGGCGGCGGGGGCCACGGAGCTCTACCGGTTGGGCGGCGCCCAGGCGATCGCGGCCATGGCGTATGGCACGCCGACAATCCGGTGCGTGCAGAAAATCTTCGGCCCCGGTAATGCCTACGTGGTGACCGCCAAGCGGCTGCTGGTGGGCCGGGTGGCGATTGATTTGTTGCCGGGCCCGAGCGAAGTGCTGGTGCTGGCCGATGCCACGGCGAATCCGCGCTTTGCGGCGGCGGATTTGCTGGCGCAAGCGGAACATGGTTCCGGCCACGAACGCGTCTGGCTGGTGACCACTTCGGGCCGGGTGCTCCGGGCGGTCGAGCGGGAAATCACGAAGCAATTGCCGCAACTGACGCGGCGGGAATATATCGAACGGGTGCTCGAGAACAACGCCTGGCTGATTCAGGTGAAGTCGCTCGAGGAGGCGGTGGCTTTGACCAATCAACTGGCGCCGGAACATTGCGAAGTCATGACGCGCCAGCCGCGTCGGGTGGCTGAGCGCCTGCGGACGGCGGGCGCCATTTTCCTGGGACCGTGGTCGCCGACGGTGTTGGGCGATTATGTGGCCGGCCCCAGCCATACTTTGCCAACCGGAGGCGCGGGCCGTTCGTTCGCCGGCCTGACGGTGGATCAATTTCAACGCCGCACGAGCATCGTCGAATACAACCGCGGTTCGCTCCGGAAGGCGCTGCCGGCGGTGCGTCAGTTCGCGCGACTGGAAGGCTTGGACGCGCACGGAGAATCAGCGGAAGTACGGCAGAAGAAATGAAAGTCGCGGTCGTTGCGCCGCGGGTTTTGTGCCTTCCGCTGATCCCGGAGGGAAACCGCAGCCCGGAAAGAGAAATGGGTGGTGAGCGCGAATCGCGCGCTTATTTTTGCATCACAAACGGCGGCAACGGACAATCCAAGGAATCGGCAATGACGCGGAGCAACTCCGCCTCGCGTTCCTGCAGGACGCCGTCCGCGCCGCTGACTTGGATGCAGGCCGCCAGCAGGTTCTTCTTGATTTGCGGAGTGGCCAGGGCCAGCCGGTTGAGCGCCTGATCAATCTGCGCCAGCCCGCATTGTTCCCGCGGCAGCAGCCAGATCGTCTCTCCGGCCGCGCGCAAATAGGGCAGACCCTGCGCAAACGCGCGTTGGATTTCTTCGGTGTTGGTGCTGCCCACGTGCGCCAGCGCGGAGAGCAACACCCCGCAATCCGGCGCCAGCGGGCGGAGTGAATAATACTGCACCACCGGCCGGCGGGCGGAGCGGAAATGCGGTTCGAGATGGCGGCGCACGACCCGTTGCAGGACGTATTCAAACAAATCCACCTGCTGATCACTGGCGACCAGCCATTCGAGCGTTTGGTTGAAACGCGCAAATTCGTCCCGGTTCAATTGCCGCAACGCGGGCAATGCGAGGTCGGCCAGCGGCAGCCGGGCGCGCGTGGCCACGTGGGCCGCCGCTGAATACAGAACGGTCGTTTGTTCCCGCACCGGGTCGCCCTGTTCCGTCGCCAGATGCGCCAGTTGCCGCTCGCGCAAAGCCGGATCGTCGCTTAACAGCAAGGCGTAGATCAAAGCCGTTGCCCCGGCGGGTTTGCGGGCGGCGGTCTGCACCGATTCCGGGAACGCCTGGCGTAATTCCTCGGCATACCGCAGGTGCAACGGGGTGGGATTCCCCAAGCTGGGCAGGATGCTTTGGGCCCGCACCGATTCAGGGGCGAACCCCGCCGCCATGGCGGCGGCCATCCGTTGCGGGAGCGGAATAATCGGCGGAAGACGTGTTGCGGACGGGCGCTGAGCCGGTTCTGCCGTCTTCGTTGAAGCCGGTATCTGCACGCGTTGAAACTGTCCATCCCAACTGGGGTCAATCGCCCGGATGCGTTGCGCCAATGGCGGGTGCGTGGCGAACGCGCCGAGGAACGATTTGCCCACCGCATTGCCAAAGAACATGTGGCTGGCCTCCGCCGCCCGTTCGGTGTGGAGGGTGGAGCCGTGGACCAGACCGCCGATTTTTTGCAGAGCGCTGGACAGGCCTTGCGGGTTGCGCGTGAATTGCACCGCGGAGGCATCCGCCAAAAACTCGCGTTGCCGGCTCACGGCGGCTTGAATCAATCGTCCGAAGAACACGCCCACCCAGCCCAGCAACACCAACACCAGACCAAGCAGGGGCAGCGGATTGTTCCGCCCCCGGGTGCGCAGAAGGATGCGCCCGATGATCGTCAGGCAAAGAATGCCGAAAATGATGCCCATGAGGCGCAGGTTCAACCGCATGTCCCCGTTCAGGATGTGGCTGAACTCGTGTCCGATGACGCCCTGCAATTCATCGCGCTTGAGCAACTGCATGCAGCCGCGCGTGACGCCGATGGCGGCGTCACTGGGCGTGTGCCCGGCGGCGAAGGCATTGATGCCGTCCTCCTGGTCCATCACGTAGATTTGCGGCACGGGCACGCCGGAGGCGAGGGCCATTTCCTCAACCACGTTGCGGAGCCGGCGTTCGTCGGGATCGGTGGTGTTGGGCGGAATGAGCCGGCCGCCAAGCGATTCCGCCACCGCCCGCCCGCCGGCGGATAATTGGGACAGGCGGACCAGACTCCCGGTGGCCACCACCGCCAGGGTCCCGAGTGCGGCCCAGGAAAAAATGGTGGGATTCCAGAGGGTGAACGCGGGCGGCGCACCGCGGGGAGCGTTTTCCAAGCTTGCCCCTCCAAAGATCAGCAGGGCGACCAGATACACGGTGGCGATGATGCACAACACCGCCAACACGAAATAAAACACCAACCACTTTGTGTTGCGACGGGCCTTGTCCTGTCGTTCAAAGAAGTTCATGTCCAATCAGCCGTCCGCACGCGCCCCACTGCGGTCCCGCAATTTGCCTCCGGTTGCCGGCGACGACATTCCGGCCGGATCAAAATTGCACTTTCGGCGCTTCGCGTTCTTCGGCTTTTTCGACTTTGAACAATTCGGCCGGACCGAAGTTGAACATGCCGGCGATGATATTGCTGGGGAACACTTCGCGCTGGGTGTTGTACATCATCACGCTGTCGTTATACGCCTGCCTGGCGAACGCGACCTTGTTTTCCGTGGAGGTGAGTTCCTCCATGAGCTGGTTCATGGTCGTGTTCGCCTTAAGGTCGGGATACGCCTCGGCCAGTGCAAACAACCGGCCCAACGTGCCGGTCAACGTGCCTTCCGCAGCGATCAACTGCTTCATCGCCTCGGGATTCGTGGGGTCGGCGGTGACGCGGCTGTTGGCCTGCGACGCGGCGTTGCGCGCGGCAATGACGGCTTCCAGTGTGCCCCGTTCGTGCTTGAGATAGCCCTTGGCCGTCTCGACCAGGTTCGGAATGAGGTCATATCGGCGCTTGAGTTGCACGTCAATCTGGGCCCAGGCGTTTTTGAACCGGTTGCGCAGGGTCACGAGCTTGTTGTAGATGCCGATGATCGCCATGACAACGACTGCCAACAGCCCCAGCAGAGCCAGTCCGATAATCAGTGTTATTCCTTTCACAATCTGTCCTTTCGTTGAATGTGCGCTCACAGCTAAGCCAAACTGGTGTCGGCGGCAATTACATTTTGCCCCGGCTTTTGTAACCAGTTGCTGGCCATCGCCGGCGGGTGCCTCACTTTTAGACTGCGGAGACCGGAAAATCCCTTGAGCGAATCCCGCACGAGGACGCAATGAAAGCCACGAGGCCACCCCTCAAGATCTGAATTCCCAGGGCCGCTTTCGCCATCAATTACAAAAGCGCGGAAAACCGTGCCCCCCTTCCCGCAACTGTCTATCCGGTCTGCGTTTTTTCAATCATCCATGTTTGCGTGGCCAAGGAGGAAGGAAGCGGCTAGGCATCACGATTCATCTTTCTGATGCTCAATGGGATAGACAAAGAATGGTGTCGGGTTCTTGTTCAAAAAGCAGAAGGAAAAAGTCTAGTGCCACAAGTTTCTCAAGGATTTCCCAAGGAGAAAAAATGATGAAATCAGCCGAGTCCGATGTGTTTACCAACCAAAAATCGGGGATTCGGGAAAGGCAAGGTGCCGCCAACGGTAATTTAGAAATCATTGGCCCGCCTGTTGCTGTCATGGATGCAGTTCAGTTGCCGTGCCGTAGTAAAAAGCCATCAAGCTTGGCGGGCTTTTTGCGCCGGCGCGAACCGAAGAAATCTGGCAATGAAGCAAATTTTATTTGTGGACGACGACCACGTCGTGATCAGGCACTACCAGCGGTGGCTGCAACGGGCGGGTTATGAAGTGGAAGTGGCCACGGACGGGCTCGCCGCAACCGAGGTGCTCAAGCAGCGTCAGCCGGCGTTGGTCGTTCTCGATCTGATGTTGCCCAAGGCCAACGGAGTCGAAGTCCTCAAATACGTGCGGCAAGAGTTGGGGCTGAAGGATTTGCCGGTCGTGGTGCTTTCCAATGTTTACCTGTCAGATGTGGCGACGCGGGCGATGCTGGCGGGGGCCACCAAGGTTCTGTTGAAAAACCAGGCTTCCCCCAGCAATTTGCTGCGGGCCATTCACGAATTGCTTCCGGAAACCGCCACCGAATCGGCTTCGGACACGGACGGCGCCAACGGAGAATCGGGCGGGAAAACCGGCGCCTCGGCGCTGGTGGATGACGAGGAATCCGAGCGGGAGTCGTTGGAGCGGGCGCGGGCCGCTTTCCTGCATCATGCGGCCGCAGAGATGCTCAAAATCCGCGAGTTGGGCGCCCAGTATATGAAAAGCGCGGCCACCCCCGCCGGCCGCGTTCATTTGAGCAAACTGTTTCAGCGCGTTCATTTCATCAGCGCCCGGGCGGGTTTGGCGGGGCTCAACCGGGTGGACATTCTGGCGAGCGCATTTGAAGCCTTGCTCTTTGAGTTGATGGCCAAGCCCGCCACGGTTACGCCATCGGTATTCCGGACGATTGCCCAAGCCACCGACTCCTTGGGGCGTCTGCTGGAATGCACACCCGAGGAAGGCGCCGTGGGGATTAACGGCACCAAAGTGCTGGTGGTGGACGACGATGACGTCTGTAATTTCTTTGTCACCGCCACCCTGCGCCGCATGGGGCTGGAAGTCGCCGGCACCAAGGACCCGAAAAAAGCGCTCCACTTGCTCAACCACGAGCGGTTCGACATCGCCCTGCTCGACATCAACATGCCGGACATGGACGGGTTTGAGTTGTGCAAGCGCCTGCGTCAGATCCCCCGGCACCAAAAAATTCCGGTCGTGTTCATCACGGGCGACGGCAAGTTTGAAAACCGGGTCCAAAGCGTATTGAGCGGCGGCAACGAGTTCATCACCAAGCCCGTGATCCCGCTGGAACTGGCGTTGAAAACGGTGGCGATGATTTTGGATTTCCAACTCAAGCAGACCAACGCCCTCCCGCGTGAAGTTCCGGCGGCCCCCTCATCCGCCGTTCCGATGGCGGTTGAAGGTGAAGATCCGGAGGAAATCACCGCCGACGCGGACACAGCGGAGGCCTTTGTCCCTTCCGCTGAATTGGACACTGCTTCAACGGCCGCTGATCATCCGGCCACTGAATTGGCGGCGATTGATGAACAGTTGCGGGAGGCCCTTGAAGTCAGCGGACGCACGCAGCAACAACTGGCCGACCTGACTGAGAAACGCGATAACGCGCGGGCGGATTTGGAGGCGCGACAGAAATCCAAAACCGAGTTGGAGCAGGTCACCGAGCAACTGGAACACCAGGTTCTGGAACAATCGGCGGAATTGGATCGCGCCACCGAAATGTTGCTGGCCGAACAGGAGGCCCTCCAAGCCGCCGCCGATCGGGCGGCGGAATTGCAGGCGCTGGCGGATCGTCTGCGCATGGAGCTGGAGGATTACGCCTACCGGTCGGCGGACTTGGAGCGGCGCGCGGCCGTGCTGCGCAAAAAACATCAAGGCGGGCAACCGGACGATGATCCCGCAGCCGCCATGCTCCGCACCCAGTCGGATGCGCGGCAACAGTTGCTCGCCCAGATGGCGGAAACCGCCAAACACCGTGACGAGGCGGAAGCCAAGGTTCGCCAAGCGGAAGCCCGGGCGAAAGAATTGGCGGACCAACGCTTGAAGTTGGAGGCCGAACTGACCCGTCAAACCGCGGCCGAGGCGGAACTGCGTCAGCAATTGAACACGGCCCACGCGCAACTGGAAGCCCAGGCCAAAATCTTTTCCGATGATGAGGCGGCGTGGGCGGCCAAGGCGCGTGAATTGGAGGAAAGCCAGGCCAAGGTGGCGGAATTGCAACGCGCCAAGCAGGCGCTCGAACAACAACTCGAAGGCCAGTCGGCGGAACTGGCCCGGGTGGCGTCCGGCCTCAAAACTGGACAGGAGGCGCTCCGCGAATCTGAAGCAACCAAAGCCCGGCTCATTTCCACGGCCGCCCGTCGGGAACAAGAACTGGAGGCCTACAGCCGCCAGGCGGAACAATGGCAGCGCGATCAACAAGCCGCGGAGGAACGATTGCGCGCGGAGAGTGCCGAGCGCGAGCGGGTGGCGACGCAATTGGCCGAAACCATTCGTCTGCGCGATGCCGCGGCCGCCCAGGCCCAGACCGCCGAGACCAAAGCCGCGGAATTAACCCAACTGCGCGATTCGCTGGAGGAACAGTTGAGCCAGCGCGAGTCGGCTGAAGCCGAGTTGCGCGCGGAATTGGAAGCCGCGCAAGCCCGCTTGGAAAACCAGGCGGAGACGTTGTCCGGCGAACAAAACCGCGTGGCGGAATTGTTGCGGGAATTGGAGGCCACCCGCGCCACCGTGGCCACGTTGCAGGAACGGATCCGCGTCATTGAAAGCCAGGTGGAGACGCTGACCCAGGCGGTGGCCGAGGCCCGGGAAAAACTGGCCCAGGAAACCGAGAGTCGTCAGAGCGCCGAGTCGAAGGCCAATGAACTGGCTGGCGTGGGCGATTCACTCCGGGAAGAACTGGCCCAGCGCACGCAAGCCGAGGGAGAATTGCGGCAGGCGTTGAACGAAGCCCAAGCGCGGCTCCAAGCCCAGACCGAGGCGCTCAGCCTCGAACAAGGCAAGCTCGACGCGCGCAGCCAGGATTTACGCAGCGCCCAAGTCGCGGTTGAGGAACTGCGCCGGACGAAAGAGGCGCTGGAGCAACAGGCCGCCCAACAAAATGCCGAACTGGCACGGGTGACCTCGGCTTTGGAAGCCGAGCAAAGCGCGCTGCGGGAAGCCAGGAAAACCGCGGCCCAGTTGACCGCCGAACAGACCCGTCTGCAACAAGAGTTGGCCACCTACGCGCGGCAGGCCGAACAGTGGCAACGCGACCAGAAGGCGTTCGAGGAATTATTGCAATCCGAAACCCGGGTGCGGACGGTTGAAGCGGAAGCTCGGGAGTTGTCCACCCAGCGCGCTGCTTTGGAAACCGAACTGAAACAGCGAACGCAGGCGGTCAAGCAACTGCGCCGGGAATTGAGCGCCGGGCAGGAGTCCCTCCAAGCCCGGACGGAAGCGCTCACCGCCGCGCAAGGGGAACTGAAAACGCGCACGCAGGAGTTGCGGACCACCCAAGATAAAGTGACGGCGCTGAACGAACAGTGCCGCGTCACCGAGCAGCAGGTGCGGACGTTGAATGAGACGTTGACGCAGATGCGGGCGCAGTTGCAACAGGAGGCGGAAGGACGTATGAGCGCCGAGACCCGGGCGGAGGAATTGTCCGGCGTGCGCCAGTCTTTGGAAGAGGAATTGGCCGCCCGGATGAAAGTGGAAACGGAGTTGCAGCAGGCTCTTAACACGGCCCAATCCCGCCTGCAGGAACAAGTCGAAGCGCTCACGGCGGAACAAGGAAAACTGGCGGTTCAAAAGGAGGATTTGCAGAGTCTGCAGGCGACGATCGAAGAACTCCGCCAGGCCAAGGAAGCCCTGGAGCAGCAGGTTCAGGATCAACTTGCCGAATTGACGCGGAGCGCCGCTACGTTGGCAGCCGAGCGGGAGGCTTTGCGCGCGGCGGAAAAAGTCCGGGAGACGCTCGTTGCCGAGCAGAAACATCTGCGTAAGGAAGTGGAAAACTTCACGCACCAGGCGACCCGGTGGCGCGAAGAACAGGAGGCGGCGCAACAAAATCTGCGGAGGGAAATCGAGGAACGCGAACGGGTGGCTGCGGAGTTGGCGGCAACCGCGCAATCGCAGGATGAAGCCGTCGCCCGGGCCGCGACGGCGGAGGCCAAAGCCGCCGAGCTGGCTGCGTTGCGGAGTTCGCTGGAGCAGGCACTCGCGGAAAGCGCGGCCGGTGAAGCGCGGCTCCGCGACGAATTGGCCGCCCGGCAAACCCAATTACAGACACAAACAGAAACCCTCGCGGGTGAACACGCCCAGTTGGAGGCGAAGCATCAGGAATTGCAGGCGGCGCGGGATCAAGTGGCCGCGTTGGAAGAGCAGTGTCAGGTGGTGGATCAACAGGTTCAGACCTTGACCGCCACGCTGGAACAAACCCGCGCGCAGTTGAAACAAGAATCTGCCGACCGGGCCAAGGCCGAAAGCACGGTTGCCGAATTGAACGGCACGCGCTGTTCATTGGAAGAAGACCTGGCGGCCCGCGAGTTGGCGGAGGGGCAATTGCGTGAGGCTTTAGCCGCCGAGCAGGCAAAGTTGACGGCGCAGGTCGAGGCGTTCCGTGACGCGCAAACGAAGCTGACGGCGCGGACCCAGGAATTGCAGGCCACGCAAGACAAAGTGGCGGCGCTGGAAGAGCAGCGTCAGGTGGTGGATCAGCAGGTTCAGACCCTGACCGCCACGCTGGAACAAACCCGCGCGCAGTTGGCACAAGAATCCGCCGACCGGACTAAGGTCGAAAGCACGGTTGCGGAATTGGCTGATGTGCGGCGTTCGCTGGAAGAAGACTTGGCGGCCCGCGAATTGGCGGAGGCGCAATTGCGTGAGGCTTTAGCCGCTGAGCAAGCGAAGTTGACGGCGCAGGTCGAGGCGTTGCGTGACGCGCAAACGAAGCTGACGGCGCAGACTCAGGAATTACAGGCCACGCAGGAGAAAGTGGCGACGCTGGAAGAACAGCGTCAGGCGATTGACCAACAGGTTCAGACCCTGACCGCCACGCTGGAACAAACCCGTGCGCAGTTGGCGCAAGAGTCCGCCGCCCGGACCCAGGCCGAGAATACGGTTAAGGAATTGGCCGGCGTCCGGCGTTCGTTGGAAGCAGACCTCGCCGCGCACCAGCAAGCCGAGATCGAGTTGCAGCAGACCCTGGCCGACGCAAAGGCTCGTCTGCAATCTCAAAGCGAAACATTGACCGTCGAACAGAGCCGGTTGGATGAACGGGCGCGGGAGTTGGAGAGCGCCCAAGCTTCGGTGAAGGAACTGCGCCAGGCCAAGGAGGATCTCGAGCAGCAGCTTCACCAACAGGAAACCGAACTGGCGCGGATCACTTCGGCCTTGGAAGCCGAACAAAAGGCGTTGCGCGAGGCGGAGCAGAGCAAGGCTCAACTCGTGGCCGAGCAAACCCGGTTGCAGCAGGCCTTGGCCGATGCCACCCGCAAAGCCGGACAACTGGAAAAGGCCCAGGCGGAGGACCGGCAACGCCTGCAAGTGGAAAGCCAGGAACGCGAACAGTTGGCGCGTCAGCTTGCCGAAGCGCGGAAATTGCACGAGGCCGCGGAAGACAAAGCTCAATCCATTAAAACACACCTGCGCCAGGAGCTGACCGCAGAAAAGGCGAAGCGGACGGATCAAGAGCAGGTGTTGCGCGACGAACAGAAGAAGCTGGAGGCGCAGACCCAAGAATTACAAGCCACGCAGGAGAAAGTGGCGGCGCTGGAAGGGCAGCGTCAGGTGATGGACCAACAGGTGCAGAGCTTGACCGCCACGCTGGAGCAAACCCGCGCACAGTTGGAACAAGAATTCGCCGACCGAGCCAAGGTCGAGAGCACGGTTGCGGAATTGGCTGATGTGCGGCGTTCGCTGGAAGCGGAACTGGCGGCTCGAGGGAAAGCCGAGGCGGCGTTGCGGACGTCCTTGGCGGCGGAACAGGCGAAGCGGGTGGATCAAGAACAGGTCTTGCGTGACGAGCAGGAGAAGCTGGCGACGCAAACTCTGGCATTGCAGGCTGTGCAGGAGCAGGTGGCCGAGTTGAACGCGCAGCGAGAGGAAGACGCCCGATCCCGCCAACGGCTGGCGGAGAAAGTGGTGGCCGCCGAAAATGCGCAAACCGAATTGACCAAACAACTGGAGGCGGCACGCGCGCAATCGGCTACGGAACAAGCCCGGATCGAAGCTTTGGAAGCCGAGGTCAAACGCCGCCAGGCCGTTGGGGAGAAATTGGAAACCTCCTTGCTGGCCGAGACGACGGGCCATCGTCAAACCCAGCGGCGGGCCCGGGAGTTCGAGGCGAAATGGCGGGAAGCCGAAGGTCAGTTGGAGCGAAAAATTGCCGCTGAGCAGGCGTGGCACGAGCGGGAAACTGCCCTAGAAGTTCGCCTGCAACGCTTGCAGCAGCAAAACGCCGAGTTTGGCGCCACGCTTGCCATTCGGAACACCGAATTGCAGGCGACGAAGGAACAGCTCGAGCGCCAGGGAGTTGTGGAAAACGCCTTGTGCGTGAAGATCAAGGAATTGACGGCGACCGAAGAATCGCTATCCGAAACCTTGAGCGAACGGGAGCAGCAAATCCAGACGGCGGAAGCCCGGATCAAAGAAGAGCAACAGACCCGGGCGGCCTTGCACTACGCGGTGCTGGAAGCGACGCGGTGGATGGGCCAACTGGCCCGGGAACAATTCCAAGCCGCCCGCCGGGATGCGGAAAGTTTGAACCAGACGGTCGGCGCGCTGTTGAACACGCCGCTTTCCGGAGTGCAACGGGCGCTTGCTTCGGCGCTGCAAGAGGCGCTGGAAAATTGGATGAAACACCAGGCTCACGCCCTGAACACACTGGATTTCCGCGTGGCCCCGCCCAACTTTGCCACCGCGGAATTCAATGTCGCCGAGGCAACGAAAGTGGCTTTTCAAGTGATCCAACGCACCGCCCAAATTGCCGGCATCGAAGTGAAAACCGCGATTGCGCCCAACACCCCGGAGCGCATCCAAGCCAGCGCCGCGCATCTGCATCAACTCATCACCTTGTTGACGACGTCACTGTTCAAGCTGGTGGATACGGATCGGGTGGATTTGCGGGTGGCGGTGGAACCCGGGGACTCCGGCCCGGCGCAGTTCGCCTTGGATGTGGTGCTGCACACCAACGGCCATTCCCAAGCGACGAGCGAACGATTGGCTTCGCTCACTGACGCAGCGGGGGCGACGCCGTCCGTTGCCGCCTACGGCGAAGCGGAGTCCGGCATGGCCGTGTGTTCCCAACTAGCCCGGGCACTGTGCGGCCAAGTGCGGGTCGAGCCTCCCGATAATGGCGCGGTGCGGGTGCGCGCCACGCTGCCGGTGCAAACCGTCGTTTCCCCTGCGGTCGCGGGGCGCAACGGAACGCCGCCGATCGAGAAGGCGGCCGCTCCGGATTCTTCGGCGGAAACATCCACGACCACGCCGGCGGCGCACGTTCCGGCGGCCCATTTAGCGGAGGTTGCTTAAATTGAACAATGCGTAAGGAGATGAATCATCATGCCTGAACTACCCGGATTTGAACTGGTGTTCCCGCGGGAATACCTGCGCGCGGCCCTGCTGGTGTCGCTGTTGAGCGTGTGGGTGTTGGTGGGCCTTTTTCACTACCTCAATCGCTACACGAAACGGAAGTATTTCACCATTTGGACGGCGGCGTGGCTATTCTACGCGCTTTGGTTGACGATCGGCATCAGCTTCCCCGACGTGCCCCCCCGTTCCTTCCTGGACATTGTCCGGCAATGGTGCGTCTCTGTCTCCGCCGTATTTCTGCTTTGGGGGAGTTTGTCGTTTCTGGAAATTCACACCCGCCAGATCTTGTTCGGCCTGTTCATGGCGTTCCTGCTGACGTGGAGTTACGTGGGCGCCCAAGTCATTCAGAGCACGCTGTTGATTCAGTTGCCCATCTTTCTGCTGATTGGGATGGCGAGTTTCTTTGCGGCGATGAGCTTCTATCAGCACCGCCAGCGGCGCAAATTTGTCGGGGTGGGCATGTTGTGTCTGGGATTTGCGTTGTGGGGCGTGTACCTGGTCACTTATCCGTTTTCCCAAGCCTTTGATACGCTGGTGGTCGCCGGTTTTCTGTTTTCGGCAGTGCTGCAACTGTTCATTGCGGTGAGCATGATCGTGTTGGTGTTGGAGGAGGCCCGCCAGCTCACCGAGCAGGTGACCCAACAGATTCAGGCGGTGAACACGGAAAAACGCGAACTGGAATCCAAAATCATCTCGACCGAGGCGCAATGCGCCAGTCTGTTTCAAGCGGCGCGGTTGCGCGACGATTTGCAGAAGGCATACGACAGCCTGCGCGAGACCCAGCAATCCGTGGTGCAGCAGGAGCGGTTGCGCGCGCTGGGACAGATGGCCAGCGGCGTGGCGCATGACCTCAACAACGCGCTGTCGCCCATCGTGGCTTTCGCGGATCTATTGTTGAAAAAAGAGCCGCAACTTAAGCCCGAGTCCCGCAAAAATCTGGAGCACATCCGCACGGCGGCCGGCGACATTGAGCATATCGTGGCCCGGATGGGGGAATTCTATCGGCGGCGGGAGGATGACGAGAGCCTGCAGTTGGTGAACCTGAACAACCTGGTGCAACAAGTAGTGGACCTGACCCGCCCCGGCTGGCATGACATTCCGCAAAGCCACGGCCTGGCGGTGAACATCGAAACTGTCCTCGCTTCTGACATGCCCGCGTTGTATGGCAACGCATCAGAAATCCGAGAGGCCCTGACCAACCTGGTCTTAAATGCCGTGGACGCGCTCCCCGAGGGCGGGCGGATTCAGATCCGTACCCATCCCTTCAATTCGCAGGACCCGTCCGGCAAAGAGGCTCCCAATCACATTGCGTTGGAAGTCCGCGACAATGGCACCGGTATGAGCGAAGCCACGCGGCAGCGGTGTTTGGAGCCGTTTTTCTCCACCAAGAAACAGAGCGGCGGCGCGGGATTGGGACTCGCGATGGTTTACGGCACCTTGGAGCGGCATCAGGGGAGCATTGAGGTGGAAAGCAAATTGGGGAAAGGCACCACCATGCGTTTGATCTTCCCGCTCCGCACTCCGCCCGCCGTGGAAACGACCCCGGCCCCGACCGACACGCCGGCGCAGATTTCCTTGCGCGTGTTGTGCATTGATGACGAGCCGCTCCTGCGGGAACTGCTGCAGCAATTGTTGAGTTTTTGCCACCACGAAGTCGAGACGGCCGACGGGGGCCAGGCGGGATTGGACACGTTTTTCGTCGCCCGCCAGCGCGGCCGGCCATTTGACGTGGTGATCACGGATCTAGGGATGCCCCACATGGACGGCCGGCAAGTAGCCGAACGCATCAAAGTGGCTTCGCCGGAAACGGCCGTCATCATGTTGACGGGGTGGGGCACGATGCTGGATGGCGGCAACGAAAAGCAGACGTCCAAGGTGGATGCGCTGGTCAGCAAGCCGCCCCGGTTGGAGGAATTAAATCAGACCATGGCCCGCACCGTGGCGGGGCTGCGCAAAAAACGGGCGGCGCTGAACACCGCGGCGGCGGTCAACTGAGCCGCGCCCCGCGCCGGCCAAGTGACGGGGCGTGTGATCCTGGCGGGGATCAGAGGCGCGTTGCGGTTGCGCCGGATGTTACCGGCCAAACCCGCGCTGCTTTAGCCAATACTCACAGTCGCGTGTCCACGGATGGCGGCGCGCCGGATTCCATTCCGTTGTCCCCAAGCCGAGGCCGTGCGGGCCCCGTTCATAGACGTGCAGGTCAAACGGGACGCCGTGCCGGCGCAGGGCGGCGGCGAACAGCAGCGAGTTTTCCACCAGTACACCTTGATCTTCGCCCCGGTGCCACACGAAACACGGCGGGGTGTCTTTGGTGACCTGTAAATCGCTGGAGAGTTCCCGCGCCAAGGCGGGCGGTGGATTCGTCCCGAGCAGATTGCGTTTGGATCCTTGATGGGTGAACTCGCTGTCCAGGTTGATCACGGGATAACAGAGAATGCCGAGATCGGGTCGTGAGCTGTGGCGTTCAATGGGATCGGCGGCGTCCGGCTGGCCGGCATCGAAGTGGGTGAGTAAGGTTGAGGCGAGATGGCCGCCCGCGGAGGAGCCGATGATCCCGACGCGTTGGGGATCCAATTGCCACTCGGCCGCCCGGGCGCGCACCGTGCGCACGGCCCGGGTCGCATCCTGCAACATTGCCGGATGCCGGTACCCGGCGGAGGCGAGGCGGTACTGGAGCACGAAACCGGCGATGCCCTGCTCGTTGAGCCAGCGGGCGTAATGATCCCCTTCCAGTTCGGCCAGATGCACGTAGGCACCCCCGGGACAAATCACCATGGCCGCACCGGTGGCGATGGCCGGATCGGGCAGATAAGGAGTGAGGGTGGGAATGTCATTCGTGGAATTCCCCAACGCCCCGGGTGCACCTCCGGCCCAGAGCGGAATGGCGGCTTGCCGTTGTTGTGCGGCAGCCACTTGGGCCAGCAACGCCAGTGCGACCAATAGAATTTTCATGGCCGCAGCCTAACTGGGGAACTCTCCCAATCTCAACCCTGAAACCAGCACGGACAGGCGCATCCCCAGTTTAACTGCAGACCGCGCGTTACCGATTTCCTTGCTGCAGCCCCTTTACAAAAGGCAATGGGGCAAACCGCATCACGCCTGTTTGTCGCCGCTACGGACGACAACCAATGCGAATGCAAGGATGACGCCCGCTCGCCGCCTATTTACTTCGGGGCCGGGATCGCGGGCGGTGGTGTGGCCGGGGCGGGAATGGGTGTGGCTGTCCCCGCGCTCGCCGGCGTGCTTTGGATATTGTATTTGGCGAGCAGCGGCCGGAAATCCGGATGCGTTTGGGCGTAGTCGGTGAGTTGTTTGAGGAACGAATTCATCAACGGCCGGGTCACCCGCTCGAAATCGCTCGCCATTTTTTTCACCTGCGGTTCGACCACGGCAATCTCTTTGCGCAGGGTGGTGAACTGCCGCAACAGATAAAGATTAATCGCGCCACTCAGGATGATGAGGATGATCAACGTGGTTTGAAATTGCCGGCGCAGCGTTTCCACCGCCTGGGCGAGCTGGTTGGAATCCGGCGTGACAACAGGGGAGAGGAGGTCGGGAGTATTATTCATGGCCAATCAACGGGTGGCGGGTCGGGTGGCGGCCGGGGCGTTGCTCGACTTGAGCCCCAGCGAAATCAGGATCGGATCAATCGCGCGGTTGGTCTGGCTGTAAATCAACGTGTCCTTGGCGAGCGAGTCCAAGACCATACGGGTGTTGTTCATGGCGGCCGCCTGAAACTGGAGCGAGCGGCCCTTGCGCGAATATTGGATGTTGAAATAGGTCAGCGCTAGCGCGCTCAAGGCACTGACCAGCAACACCGTGATCAAGATCGGGATGGCGAGATTCTTGTTCATAAGCTGGGACGCACTGTAGCGCGTCTGGGGGCCATGTCCACGTGTTTTTTCAGCCCGCAGCGTGCCTCGGGGCGCGCCGGTTCCGTCGGAGGCAAAAACGGCGGAGAAAAAATGCGGGGTGGGAACGAGCGCGACGAGCGCGACCGAGGGCTTGCCGCCGTGTTCTTACAATAAAATGCCCGCGATAGTGGCGGTTAGATAGGTGGCCAGCAAGCCGCCGATCAGCGCGCGTCCTCCCAGCCGGGCCATGTCGCCGCGGCGTTCGGGGGCCAGGGAGCCGATGCCGCCAATCTGAATGGCGATGCTGGAAAAGTTCGCGAAACCGCATAGCGCATAGGTGGCGATGACAAAGCTGCGTTCCGCCACCACGGTGTCCGGATGCGTCAGCGCGAGGTAGCCCATGAACTCGTTGAGCACAATGCGCTCCCCCAGAATGCCGCCAATGGTCACGCAGTCCGCCGCCGGGATTCCCATGAGCCAGGCAAAAGGGGCGTTGAGCCAGCCCAACAGCTTTTGCAGGGTGATCGGCGTCGTTACACCGAGCCATTCCTGGGATCCGGTGAGCAGAAAATTGACCAGTGCCACCACGGCCACAAACGCAATCAGCATGGCCAGAACATTGATCGAGAGTTGCATGCCGTCGCCGGCGCCCCGACAAAGGGCGTCCAGGCTGTTGACGCTGGTGCGCGGCGGGTTCGCCGGGGCGCGTCCGGCGGTTTCGCTCACCTCGGTTTCCGGGAGCATGATTTTGGAAATAAGCAGCGCGGCGGGGGCGTTGAGCACTGAGGCCGTCAACAAGTGACCGGCAATATCAGGGTGGCCGGCGTCCACGCCCATTTTGGTGTACACCGCCGCCACGCCGCCGGCGATGGTCGCCATGCCTCCGGTCATCAGGCAAAGCAGTTCGCTGCGGGTCATGCGGGCGAGGTAAGGTTTCACCAGCAACGGCGCCTCGGTCTGGCCCATGAAGATATTGGCGGCCGCCGCCAGCGTTTCGCTGCCGCTCGTGCCCATGGCCCGGCGCATCACCCAAGCCATCGCATAGACCACTTTTTGGAGCACCCCCCAGTGATAAAACAGGGACGCAAGCGCCGAGACGAGGATGATGGTGCCGGTCACGAGGACGGCGAACACCAGCGGCTGCTCCGGGAACACGCGTTGCAGCGCGGCATCCGCGGCGAGTGGGCCGAACACAAACTGGCAGCCTTCGTTGGCGAATTCGAGGAGCTTGCGGATCACCGCGCCCGCAAAAGAAAACACCGCGGCGCCCCACGAGGTTTTGAGAATGAGCAGCGCGAAGGTGAATTGCAGCCCCAACCCCCACCCCACCGTGCGCCAGGGAAACAGGCGGCGATGGCGGGAGATCGCCCACGCAGCCGCCAGCATGGTCACCAGTCCCAGCAGACTGATCCAGCGAAGTTCCATGACGGAAACGGTAGCGGGCGGCGCGGCGGCCGTCGAGCCGCGAGTCGGCGTGCCGGGCCGTTACGCCGGTGCTTTGATGAACGGCAGGGCGTCCTTCTTGCGGTAGGCCAGTCCTTGAAATTGGGCGATCAACTCTCCCGCGTCACTGCGGACTTCCACGGCGTAACTGCCGAGTTTGAAATTTTTGGCGATCTCGCGCGCCTCGGCGTGGAGCGTGCCGGTGGCAATGCCTTTCATGAAAGTGATGTTGGCGTCAATGGCCACCGCCACGGTGCCGTGCGAGTTGCAGGCGGCGGCGAAGCAGAAATCCGCCAGGGTAAAGAGCGCGCCTCCTTGGACCGTGCCCAAGGCGTTCAAGTGATGGGGTTGCAGGGTCATGCGGGCTCGGGCCCGGCCGTCCGCGGCGTCCACCAGTTCAATGTTGTTGTGGGCGGCAAACTGGTCCTTTTTGAAATAGTCTTTGATGGTTTTCATGGGGGAAACGGTCGGCGCCCCGTTCGCGGTGAACGGCGGGGCGCCAGCGTAAGAAGCAAGCAAGCGTTCCGGGATTCAGCCTTTCAGACGTTTGGACAATTCCTCGCTGTCCACGGCGCTGATCTTGTGGCTCTTGAGGATCTTGATGGCGCTGTCGGGATCATCAAACCGGAACACCAGCAAACCGTGCCCCTGATGCTTGGTGGTGAAGGCATAGGCGTATTCGACGTTGATGCCGGAGCCGTCCAGCGCATCCAGAATGGCCGCCAATCCTCCGGGGACATCGGGCACTTCCAAGGCAACGACCTCCGTGAGCTTCACGGCGAAGCCGTTGCGGATGAGCAATCGCCGGGCGCGGTCCGGGTCTTCAACCACGAGCCGTAGGATCCCAAACTCCCGGGTGTCGGCGAGGGCGAAGGTTTGAATGTTGATGCCGGCCTTGGCCAGCAGACGACAGGGAGCACTGAGCGCGCCCGGTTTGTTTTCGAGAAAGACGGAGAGTTGTTTGAGTTTCATGCGCGTATGCCTTGGGGTGGAAAATCGCCGGTTACATCAGCCGTTTGTCCATGACTCGTTTGGCCTTGCCTTCGCTGCGCTGGAGCGTGCGCGGGGCGACGAGTTTCACCGCGGGGCGCAGGCCGGTGATGCTTTCGATGGAATGGGCCAGCCGTTTTTGCAATTGCTCCAGAGCGCCGACCGTGTCGCTGAACGCCTCGTTGGTGACCTCCACCTGCACCTCCAACGTGTCGAGCCCCTTCTGGCGGTCCACAATGATTTGGTAATGCGGCAGGGTGCCCTCCACCCGCAGTAACGCGGCTTCGATTTGCGACGGAAACAGGTTGACGCCGCGGATGATGAGCATGTCGTCGCTGCGCCGGCCAATCCGGCAGATGCGCCGGAGCGTGCGCCCGCAGGGGCACTTCGCCGAGGTGACGGCGGTGATGTCCCGCGTGCGATACCGGATCATGGGCATCGCGCGCTTGCACAAGGTGGTGAGCACCAGTTCGCCTTCCGTGCCGTCGGGCAGCGGTTCGAGGGTCTCGGGATCAACGATTTCCGGGTAAAACAGGTCTTCAAAAATGTGCGGGCCGGTCTGATGCACACATTCCATTGCCACACCGGGACCGACGATTTCCGTCAGGCCGTAGATGTCGTAAGCCCGGATCGCAGTGCCGGCTTCAATGCGTTCCCGCATGCCTTCGGTCCACGGTTCGGCGCCGAAGACGCCCGTGCGCAGGGGCAGATCCTTCAGGTTTACCCCCGATTCCACCGCCCGTTCCATGAGGTGCAGGAAATAGCTCGGCGTGCAACAAATCACCGTCACGCCAAAATCCTTCATGAGCATGATCTGGCGTTCGGTGTTGCCGCCGGAAATCGGCACCACGCTCGCCCCGATGCCTTCCGCGCCGTAGTGCGCCCCCAGGCCGCCGGTGAACAGGCCGTAGCCGTAGGCGTTCTGAATGACATCCCCGGCATGCACCCCGCACGCCGCGAAGCTGCGGACCATCGCCTGGGTCCAATCCTGAATATCCTCCCGGGTGTAACCGACGACGATGGGCTTGCCGGTCGTGCCGCTGGAGGCGTGGAAACGCACCACATCCTGCAAGGGACTGGCCAGCAAGCCGAACGGATACGCATCGCGCAAATCGGACTTCACCGTGAACGGCAGTTTCACGATGTCATCCATGGAGCGCAGATCGGCGGGCTTGAGCTTGCGTTCATCCATCCGCTGCCGGAACAGCGCCACATGATCATAGGCGCGCTGGACCATGTCGCGCAGGCGGATGAATTGCACGTCCCGCAGTTGCGCGAGCGGCAGAAAATCCATGGCGCTGGCGGGATGCATCGGCGGAATGTCGTGGTTTTTGCTCATGCGGGTAACAAGTTTTCAGGATTGGGAAACGGCGGCACGCCCCAAACGGAACGCTTCCCGGTTGTGCGCGAAAAAGGCCGGGGGAAACGCCTGGCGCAGAACTTCGAGCCAGTCGTTTTCCGGCAACGGCAAATGTTTGCTCAGGGCGCCCAGCAGCGCCACGTTGAGCGCCTTTTTGTTCGGCAATTGGTCCGGGTTGATGACGTCCGGGGTGATCAACGTGCCGCCGGCCTTGAGGTAATGTTGGTTCGGCGTCACTTGAGTGGCTTCCAGGACGAGCAGATAATCCGCTTCGCCCGGCGACACCATCGGGCTGAAGACGGCGTCGCCAAACCGCACGTCGCTGCTGACCGACCCGCCGCGCTGGCTCATGCCTTTGATCTCGCTTTTCTTCACCTCAAAGCCGGCCCGGACGGCCACGTCGGCCAGAATATCCGAGGCTTTGAGCACTCCTTGGCCGCCGAGGCCGGCGACCACCACATTGGTCAGGCGGTTGGACATGAGCTTCCTTGGATTTGGCAGGCGCGTTTCTCGTATTCGCGCAATTGTTTGACAATCAGAATGCACGGACGGCGCGCGATGATCACGCAGAGTTCCCGGCTGGCGAGGCACTCATCGAGCACCCGTTCAAATTCCCCCGATCCGATCCGCGGTTCGACGACGTGGACGCGTTGAATGCCCAACGACCGCGCGAGGTCTTCCATCACAATCTTGTTCGTGGGCTCATGCGCCAGCGAGCGGCCCGTGCCGGGATGCTCCTGGTGCCCGGTCATCGCCGTGGTGGCGTTGTCGAGAATGATCAATACATGCCCCTCGGGCGGCGGGTTATACACCATCTCCACCAGACCGGTGATGCCGCTGTGCATGAAGGTGCTGTCCCCGATCACACTGACCACCCGGCGCGCCTGGTCGGACGGCAGGACGTGCCGCATGCCCAGACCCACGCCCAAGCTGGCGCCCATGCAAACGCAGGTGTCAATCACCTCGAACGGCTGCAACACGCCAAGGGTATAACAACCAATGTCCCCCGCCACGATGCAGCCCCGCTGGCGCAGGCTCTCAAACACCACCCGGTACTGGCAGGCGTCGCACAGTTGCGGTGGTTTGCCCGGCGGCTTGACGGGTTCGGGGCTGGTGTCGTTATTCAGGATGCGCCGTACGCGGGGCACATCGAGTTCGCCGAAGCGGTACATTTCCGGTTTGCCTTCGACGGGGATGCCCGCCGCCCGGATGGCGTCCACCAGATAGGGATCACCTTCCTCCACGACCAGACAGCGGTCCACACTTTTGGCGAACGCAGCAATTTTGCGCAAGGGCAGCGGATAGGTGAACCCCAGCTTCAACACGCTCGCGTGGGGGGCCGCCTCGCGCACGTGCATGAACGAAATGCCGCTCGTGATGATTCCGAGGGATTTGTCGCCGGGCACAATTTGATTCAGCGGCGCGCTCTCGTTCCACTCCTGAATCTCGGCCAGCTTTTGCCGCAACCGCCGGTGCGCGGGGCGCGCGTACGCCGGGATCATGACCAGCGTGCGGATATCGCGCTCGAACTTGGGGGTGACCGACGCTCCGTTCGACCCGCGCGGTTGCACCAAGGTATAGCTGTGACACACGCGGGTGGTGGGACGGAGAATGACCGGGATGCGCCAGCGCTCCGAAATCTCCAGCGCGGCGAAAACAAAATCGTAGGCTTCCTGGGAATCGGACGGTTCCAACAGCGGCACCCCCGCCGCCACCGCGTAGCGGCGATTGTCCTGCTCGTTCTGGCTGGAGGCCATGCCCGGATCATCCGCGGAAATGATCACCAGCCCGCCCACCACACCGGTGTAGGCCGCGGTGAACAGTGGATCCGCGGCGACGTTCAGGCCAACGTGTTTCATCGTGGCCATGGCCCGGGCGCCGGTGAATGCCGCCCCCAAGGCGACCTCCAACGCGACCTTTTCATTGGGCGACCATTGGCCGCGCCCGCCGAGGGCCGTGAAGCGTTCCAGGATTTCCGTGGAGGGAGTGCCGGGATAGCCGGCCCCAAGTGCCACGCCGGCGTCGCGCGCGGCAAGGGCGATGGCTTCATCGCCGCTGAGGAGTTGTCGTTTTTCAGTGGACATGCTTGTTTGCGCTGACCCTCCGCGCCTGCGGCGGTGGGAAGTTCCGCGAACCAGTCGAACAAAAAACTTTTTCCAAGACAAGCCGCTTTTATCCCGGCCATCCAATCAAATTTATGGGTGATCTCACCCTGCCCAACCTGAAATCAGCGCGGCGTCCCGCCATAATGAAGAGCGATTTCATCCGGCAAAAAATCGCAAAAAGCCCAATTTTCACGAGGTTTTCCCGAACGGTCGTAGGGAGTAATCCAGCCGGGTAAAGTTTGACACGGCGCGTTTTTCTGTAAATCAGCAGATTTCATGTTTTTCATTTCTTATACTAAATTCTGTCAAAAATTACTCTCCGGACTGGACAGGTGGGGGTGATTTTTTAGGATGGCCACGGTTGGCGGCCCGGATGGCTTGGAGTGGTCAAGCGGTCCCGGCGAACCGGAGCCTCGCGATGATGGCGGGCCGGTGACGCAAGGCTGCTGTGGATGGATAGTGAACCTCAAATAACAACATGCGCATGAATTCCAAAGTCCTGATCTGTCTGGCGGTGCTGGCAACAGCTGTCTCTCCGCTGACCGCTCAAACTCCGGCGACAACCAGTCCGCCCCCGCCCAGCGGTTTTGACAAATGGGCGGATGCCATGAAAAAGCCGGTGGACTGGCTGACTTGGGGCGCGGATCTGCGGGTGCGCGACGAGTATCTGGATAGCGTGGTCAGCTTGGATGAGTCCGTGCCTTATTCTGAACAGAACGTGGTGCGTTTTCGCGGCCGCTTGTGGGCCACCGCCAAATTATCGGAGGACATCAGCATCAACGCCCGTCTCTCCGCCGAGCCGCGTTATTGGACCAAAAAGGCCGGGTTTGGACCTTACGGAAAACCCAATCTCGGCACCCCGCGCGAAGGCATGGAATGGCGCTATGGCATTTTTGACAATCTGAACTTCAAATGGAGCAATCTTGGCGGCCAACCGTTGACCCTCACAGTGGGGCGGCAGGACATCATGTTCGGCGATTTCTATGATTGGTGGCTGATTTCCGATGGCACGCCGGGGGATGGTTCGTGGACATTTTACTTTGACAGCATCCGCCTGACCTATGACGCGCAGGACATCAAGACGAAGTTTGACCTGATTTACATCTACCAGACGGCGCTTCCGGACGGGATGTTTCCCACGCTGGGCCGGACACGTTATTCCGATTCACCCAAGTACCGGGGCACGGATTACAACGTGACCGAGCAAAACGAGCAGGGCGTGGTTTTTTATGTCTCCAACAAATCCATCAAGAACACCACGATTGACGGCTATTTCATTTACAAGGCGGACGAGCCGGAAACCCTGAAGGCCGGGGGGGCAAAAACCCGGCCCGGCGATTACGCGGACATCTACACGCTGGGCGGCAAGATCACCGGGACTCCGGCGGAGCATTGGCTATACTCCGTGGAGGGGGCTTACCAGTTTGGCAGCAAAAACGATCCGACCGTGAAATTCCCCGCCGGCGCCGCCAACCACCGCCGCGACATCAGTGCGTACGGCGGCAAGGCCAAGCTCACCTACCAGTTCAAGGACAGCCTGAACAACCAACTCAGCCTGGCGACCGAATACCTCTCGGGTGACGATCCAAAGACCGGCAAGGATGAGATGTTCGATCTGTTATGGGGCCGCTGGCCGCGGTGGAGTGAGCTTTACATTTATTCGTATGCGGCGGAGACCAGCGGCAAAGTCGCCCAGATCAACAACCTCTGGCGGATAGGTCCCAGTTGGAGTTTCAATCCCATGAAAGGCATGAGCTTCAGCGCGACCTACAATGCGCTGTTCGCGCCCGAAGACACGTCCACCCGGGTGATGGCCACGCCGCGTTTCAGCCGCGACGGCCATTTCCGCGGTCATTATCTGCAAACGGTGCTCAAGCATCAGTTCAACAAGCATTGCAACGTTCACCTGTGGGGGGAATTCATCTGGCAGGGCGATTACTACAATCAGCGCGATCTGATGGTGTTCATTCGTCCCGAAATCATGTTCACGTTCTAACTGCCGAAATCCCGGGCCCGCAGGCGGCGGCGTGTTCCTCCCCGTCGCCGGCGGGGGCCGGGAGGCGGACCGGTTGATGGCTGGCTTAACCTGAAAGGATCATCATGAAACACAGCGCTCTCCTAGCCGTGGGGCTTTGCGGGCTGGCCCTCTTCTGGGGCTGTTCCCGGCCTCCCAGTGAAACCGTCAAAATCGGCGCGATCTTTTCCGTGACCGGCCCCGCTTCCTTTTTGGGGGCGCCGGAGGAAAAAACGGCGCGCATGCTCGTGGATCAAATCAACGCCCAGGGCGGCATCAACGGGCGGAAGATTGAGTTTATCGCCAAGGACAGCGGCGGCAATCCCGAGAAGGCCGTGTCGTTTGCCAAACAGTTGATCGAGGAGGACAAGGTGCTGGCCATTATTGGTCCGTCCACCAGCGGCGAGACCATGGCCATCAAGGATCTCTGCGAACAAAACCAGATGATCCTCGTCTCCTGCGCCGCAGCGGAAGTGATTGTGAACCCGGTGGCCCGGTACGTCTTTAAGACTCCGCAAAAGGACAGTCAGGCGGCCACTTGGATTTACCGCACGATGAAGGACCAAGGCATCACCAAGGTCGCCGTGGTAACCGGCAACGACGGATTCGGCGCCGCCGGCAAAAAACAACTCGAAGACCTGGCCAAGGTGGAGGGGATTGAGATTCTGGCGAACGAGGTGTACGACAAGGCCGCCACCGATTTGACCGATATTCTGACCAAGATCAAAGGCACGCCGGGCGTGCAGGCCGTGGTCAATTGGTCCATCGTTCCCGCGCAATCCATCGTGGCCAAGAACATGAGACAACTCGGCATGACTGTGCCGCTCTTCCAGAGCCACGGGTTTGGCAACCTGAAATATGTCGAGCAAGCCGGTGTGGCAGCGGAAGGCATTCTGTTCCCCTTGGGGCATTTGATGGTGTGCGAACAACTTCCCGACACGCATCCACAGAAAAAGGTCCTGACCGCTTACCGGCAGGCGTATGAATCCCGCTATCAAGAAGACGTCAGCGCGTTTGGCGGTTATGCCCATGACGCGCTCATGATTGTCCTTGAAGGCCTGCGGCGGGCGGGCGAGCCGGATCGGAGTAAAGTGCGCGAGGCCATCGAGCATCTGAGCAACTACGCCGGCGTCACCGGCGTCTTCAATTTCTCGCCCACCGACCACACCGGGCTGACGTTGGACGCCTTTTTGATGCTGGTCGTGAAGGACGGTAAATTTACCATCTACCAGCCCTAACGGGGGATGGTATTGCAGTCGGTAGGATCACCAAGCCCCGGCGGGTTGACTGTCCGGGGCTTTTTCGCACACTGAAGACCTCATGGAAAACGGCAGCATGGCCTTGCAATATCTGCTCTCGGGCATCACCAAGGGCAGCATCTACGCCGTGGTCGCCATTGGGTTCAACCTGATTTACAGCGCGACCGGCGTCTTGAACTTTGCCCAGGGCGAGTTTGTCATGCTCGGGGGCATGGTGGCCATCATGCTGGCGCAACTGGGGCTGCCCTTGGTCGTGGCCGTGGGCGCGGCTGTGATCGTCGTCAGCGCGGTGGGGTGTCTGCTGGAGATCACCTTTTTCCGCAAGCTGCGGCATCATTCGATTCTGCACATGATCATCATCACCATCGGCCTCTCCATTGTGATCCAGGAAATCGCGTTGCATATCTGGGACGAAAAAGTCCGTTCCCTGCCCTATTTCACCGGCAACGAGGTGTCGTCCCTCAAGTTCTTCGGCGCGGCCATTTCCCCGCAGGTCTTGTGGGTGCTCGGCGCCATTGCGGTGTCGGTGGTCCTGCTGCATATCTTCCTGCGGTACACGTTGCAGGGCCGGGCCATGCGCGCCTGTGCTTCAAATCCCGAAGCGGCCATGCTGGCGGGCATCAATATTCCCAACATGCGCACCCTCTCCTTCGGTTTAAGCGCGGCCCTGGGCGGATTGGCCGGATGCGTGATTTCGCCCATCACCATGACCCATTACGAAATGGGCGCACCACTGGCCATCAAAGGGTTCGCCGCAGCAATCCTCGGCGGACTGGGCAACCCGATGGGCGGGGTGATCGGCGGCTTGACAGTGGGGATTTTGGAAGCGTTCGCTGTCAGCCGGTTGCCGGCCGCGTTCAACGATGTGGCCGCATTTGTCGTGCTGTTGCTGGTGTTGTTTGTCCGGCCGCACGGATTATTGGGCCGGCCCGGCGGGGAAGCGGTGCGGGAGCATTGAACCATACTTGAGGCCATGCGTTTTCTTCAGTGCAACACGCCGTTCGCCACCTTCGCCGTCCTGGCGGTGGTGACGCAGCTCGTATTGCGCGCGGCGGGGATGGAGTATTGCCTGACGCAACTGACAATGGCCTTGTATTACGCCCTGGTCGTGCTGGGGCTTTGCCTGGTGACGGGGCACGCGGGTCAGGTGTCGCTGGGGCATGCGGCGTTTTTCGCGATTGGCGGCTATACTTCGGCGTTCCTGACCACGCACGATTTCGGGCCGCTCCCGGAGCCAGCGTGGGCCACCGGCTTGAAACAAGCCCGCGTTCTGATCGAGCACTCGGATTTATACGGGGGCACCGCTTTGAGCGTCTCTCCGTGGGCCGCTGTGGTGGTGGCGCTCTTGTTGACCTTTGTGGTTGCGCATCTCATTGGCTATCCGGCGCTGCGGTTGAAAGGGCATTACCTGGCCATGGCGACGCTCGGGTTCGGTCTCATTGTCAGCAAAATTGTAGTGGGCACCGCCCAGCTGGGCGCCTCCGACGGCATCACCGGAGTGCCGGAATGGCCTTTAGGCTTCGGGTTGACTGTTTCCGGTCGGCGGACGTTGCGCGTGGAGAATTACTATATCGCCTGCGGTTTGTTGCTCCTGACGTTGGTGTTGCTGCGAAATCTGATCCGCTCACGGGTGGGGCGGGCGTTGCAAGCCATTCATGACCGGGAAACCGCCGCCAACGCCATGGGCATCAACACCGCGGCTTACAAGCTGGGCGCCTTCGTGCTCAGCGCGCTGCTGGCGGCCTTGGCCGGCGTGTTCTTCACGCATTACACCGGCAGCATCAGCCCGTCCGAAGCGGGCGCGCTCAAGTCGGTGCGTTACCTGGCGCTTGCGGCGGCGGGCGGCATGGCCAGTCTCTGGGGCGTGACCGCAATGAGCGTGATTTTGAATTATCTGTCTTTACGCGGTTTCTTTGGGAGCTACGACAACGCGGTATTTGGCGCCATTCTGATTCTCATCATCTCCCTGGCCCCGGAAGGGCCGCTGAAACCGCTCGGCCAATGGCTGCGCCACGGCCTTAACCGAAATCACCACCCCCGCGACGAAACCACCGGCGCGCCGCCGGGGGCCTCCGATGGAGCGCCCCGCATTCACTGATATGGCATTCCTCGAGGTGGAAAATGTGCGGCGCAGTTTCGGCGGCTTGGTGGCGCTGGATCGCGTGAGTTTCACGGTTTGCCGGGGCCAGATTAAAGGATTGATCGGTCCCAATGGCGCGGGCAAAACCACCTTGTTCAACATGGTGTCCGGGCTCCTGGCGCCGGAGGTGGGGCAGATCCGGTTCAAAGACCGGACGATCACCGGCTTGAAACCCTTTCAAATCGCGCGGCTGGGCATCTCCCGCACCTTCCAAAATCCGAGTCTGTTTCTGCGCATGACCGTCCTGGAAAATGTCATGGTGGGACGGCACCTGCGCAGTCGGGCGAGTTTCCTGTCCAGCAGCCTCCGCCTGCCGGGACAGGTCCGGGAGGAACAACACATCCGGGCGGAGGCCTGGCGGCACTTGGAACCGCTTGGGTTGGCGGCGTTGGCCGACCGCCCGGCGGGGTCGCTGGCCTTTGGTCAACGACGGATGGTTGAACTGGCCCGCGCCCTGGCCACCGAACCGGAGCTTTTGCTGCTGGATGAACCGGCCAGTGGACTGAACACCCGCGAAAAAGCCGACTTGAACCAGGTCATCCGGCGAATCCGCGCGAGCGGCGTTACCTTGTTGCTGGTGGAACACGATATGGCCCTGGTCATGGACCTGGCGGATGACATCGTCGTTCTGCACAATGGCACGCCCATTGCCCACGGACCGCCCGCCACCATTCAAAACGATCCCAACGTCATTCAGGTGTACTTGGGCGGTGAACCCGACGGCATTCCGCCCGCCGGCGAACTCAACTTGAAATGGACGCGACCCCGATGAATCCTCCGCGCTTGATCCTCCTCGACGCCCAGCGGCGGCCCGGCTCGGGTTCGGCAACGCTCAACGGACGATAACGATGTTGCTTCAAGTCAAAAATCTACGTTCCGCCTACGGCGCCCTTGAGGTGGTGCGGGGCGTGAGTCTGCACGTCAGCCGGGGGGAGATTGTCGGATTGCTCGGCGCCAACGGGGCCGGCAAGACCTCGCTGCTCCGCTCGTTGGTCGGCCTGCTCCCGCCCCGGCACGGCGAGATTCTGATGGATGGCCGGTCCACGCTCGGGCAACCCCCGTGGCGGAGCATCAGCAACGCCACCGTGCTCGTTCCCGAGGGCAAAATGATTTTCGCCGACCTCACCGTGCGCGAAAATCTGCTCATCGGCGGCTACCATAATCCCGATCGCCTGCTGCAATTGGACATTGTGCTGGACCGTTTTCCCCGCCTGCGGGAGCGCGCGCGTCAATTGGGCGGCACCCTCTCCGGCGGCGAACAGCAGTTGCTCGCGTTGGGTCGCGCCCTGATGGGTCGTCCCCGGCTGCTCTTGTTGGATGAACCCTCGCTCGGATTGGCGCCGTTGATGGTGTTGGAAGTTTTTGCCGAGATTCGCAAGCTGCGTGAGTTGGGCGTCACCGTGCTGTTGGTTGAGCAAAACGTCACCGCCACGCTGCAAATCGCCGACCGCGCGTACGTGATGGAGACCGGGGAAATCATCCTCGAGGGGGACGCTGCCGAACTGTTGCACAATCCCGAAGTCAAACGCGCCTACCTCGGCAGCACCGGCAGGGAGGCCTTACTATGAATGTGTTCGATCATCGCCACGAATTGATGCCCCGCGGGGAGCTGGAGCAACTGCAACTGGAACGGTTGCAGGCCTTGCTCGCCCGCTTGAAACGCCACGTCCGCCGTTACCGGGAAAAACTCGCCGGCCTGAACGTCGAGTCGGTGGCGGACCTGGCGCGGCTGCCCTTCACCACGCCGGAGGAAATGGCGGAGAGTTTTCCCTACGGCTTCTTCGCCTGCCCGATGCGCGAGATTATCCGCTTGCACACCACCCTGGGGCCGCAGGGAAAACCGCTGGTCATCGGCCACACACGCAATGATCTCAGTCAATGGGGCCGGCTGGCCGCGCGCCAGCTCGCCGCCAGCGGGGTCACGGCCAATGACGTCATCCAAGTCTGCTTCGGCGGCGGGGCGTACGGTTCGGCGGGTTATCTCTTTGGCGCACAGGTGTTGGAAGCCTCGGTGATTGCCGAGGAACCCGCGCATGCGGATTACCAGATCGCCATGCTGCGGAACTACCGGCCCACCGTCTTGATCACCACGCCCACCATGGCGCTCGAACTGGCCGAAGTGATCGAGCAACGCCGGCTCGACCCGCAATCGCTCCAGTTGCGCACCGTTTTGCTCTCGCGTCCGGTGGATCGGGAAACCCGCGACCGTCTGGCCGCCGGATTGTCCGCGCCGGTGCAATGCAACTTTGGTCTGGGGGAGATTCTCGATCCCGGTTTGTGCGTGGCGTGTCCGGCCGGTACCTTCCACCTTCACGAGGACCAATTCCTCGCCGAGGTGCAGAACGGCGAACTAGTGCTCACCACCCTGTGCCGGGAGGCCCTGCCGCTCTTGCGTTATCAAACGCGCGTGGCCTGCGAACTGGTCCAGGGCAAATGCGCCTGCGGTCGCAGCGGCGTGCAAATTGTGCCTGGCCCGCGCTTGGATGGCCGGTTGCGGGTCAAGGAAACACCCTTTTACGAAACCCAGATCGCGGAAGTCCTGGCGCACACGCGGGCGGCCGGCCAGCCGTTCACGCTCAAGGTTTCCGAGCGGCACATCGTGGTTTCCTTGGAACTGTCCGAGGCGCTGTTCGCTGATACGGTGTGGTTTGTCGAAAATCTCAAACGCCAGATTGAATCCGACTTCCTCGCCCGGCTCAATCTGGTGGCGGAAGTGCGTTTTGTGAATCCCCGCTCGCAGGCGGTCCCCGATGAGACCGGCGGCCCGACCCTGTCCCCGCCGGAAACGGGGCGTCCGCTAATCCAGTCTTGATTGCCGGATGAATTTGCGAAATCCTGCGGTTGACCGATGAAAAATGGGGCACGCAGCGCGGGTGTTTTTTTCAGTCTGGCCCCCCGGACAGGGACCGCTGGAACACGCCAGGCGCCCTTCGATCAGGGCGCGGTTATGGCGTCCGCGCTTGCGGTTGGCGGCCCCCGGTTCCTGAATCAATTCTCTCCGGTGCCGGCGACGTTGTTCCGCCCGCCGTCCGCCACCCGGTTGCCTTGACGCACATCATGTTTTGGGACGAAACCCACGAAACCCTCCCCCGCCCGGACTTGGAACGGCTGCAATTGCAGCGTCTGCAAGAAACCGTCCGCCGTGTCTTTGCGCGGGTCCCCTTTTACCAGCGGAAGTTTAACGACCTGGGTTTGACGCCGGAGGCGATTCGTTCCCTTGCTGATCTGCGGCGGCTGCCCTTCACGACCAACGCCGATTTACGCGCGAATTATCCCGCCGGATTGCTGGCCGTGCCGTATGATCAAACCCTGCGGTTGCATACTTCCAGCGGCACGACGGGCAAACCCAAGGCCCTGTTCTTCTCGCGCCAGGATGTCAACAACGCCGCCGAACTGTGCGCGCGCGCCTTCATTGCCACCGGCGTCCGCGCCGGCGACGTGTTCCAGAACATGATGACCTACGGCATGTTCACGGGCGCGTTGGTGACACACTACGGTGCGGAAAAAGTGGGGTGCCTGGTCATCCCGGCCGGCCCCGGCAATTCCGAGCGGCAAGTCATGTTGATGCGGGATTTTGGCAGCACGGTGATTCACCTGACCCCCAGCTACGCCCTCTATCTGGCGACTTTTCTCGAAAAACACGGCGTCGAGCCGCGGCGTGATCTGCAACTGCGCAAGGCCTTCGTCGGAGCCGAGCCCTACACCGAGGAAACCCGCCGGAAGATTGAGGAGGGGCTGGGTTTGGACGTGTACAATTCCTACGGGTTGTCCGAAATGAACGGCCCCGGGGTCGCCTTTGAATGCGAACAAAAGCAGGGGATGCACCTGTGGGAGGATCATTTTCTGGTTGAGATTCTCGATCCCGAGACCGATGAACCCGTGCCCGAAGGACAATCCGGGGAGCTGGTGCTTACCACCTTGTGCCGGGAGGCCATGCCGTTGCTGCGCTACCGCACGCGCGATGTCACCGCGCTGATTACGGCGCCCTGTGCCTGCGGACGCACGCACCGGCGACTCCACCGCATCACCGGACGCGCGGACGACATGCTTATTCTGCGGGGCGTCAACATCTACCCGCAACAGATTGAGCGGGTGTTGATGGCCCAACCGGGGATCGGACGCAATTACCTCATCGAACTGACCGGTCTGGACGAAATGACTGTCAAAGTGGAACTGGCCGAGGCCGGCTTTGGCGGCCAGGTGGAACAACTCATCGCCCTGCAAAAGAAGCTCGCCGAAAAATTACGGGCGGAAATCCTCTGCAAACCCACCGTGCAACTCGTCCCCCCCGGCGACCTGCCCGTCAGCGAGGGCAAGGCCAAGCGCGTGGTGGATCGTCGCCAACTCTAACCCCGGAGAGCCCCCATGAACGCCGTCAAACTGGTCGCCGTTTTTGCCGAAAACAAACCGGGCCAGACCGCCCGCGTGACCCGCATCCTCGCCCACGCCAACCTGAACATCCGCTGGGTGACCATCGCCAGCGTGGGCGCGTTCGGTGTGATGAAGTTCCTGGTGGACAACGCACAACTGGCTTACGAAGCGCTGAAACACGAGGGATATGTCACCACCCTCTTGGAAGTGCTGGCCGTGGAGGTGTCCGACCAACCCGGCGCGTTGCACGCGGTGGCGGAATGTCTGGCCTTCCACCAGATCAATCTCGAAAACACCTCCGGTTTTGTCGCCAACCAACGCGCCATTCTGGTCCTGGAGGTTTCCGACCTGGCGCGCGCCCGCGAAATTCTTCAGCAGCAAAATCTGCGTGTGCTTACCCGGGAAGAGATGCTGACGTTGTGACGTTTGGCATTGCCAGCCGGCGCGCAGGCGGCGGCCGGAGAGATTGATTGCCGCTGCTCCGTCCCGGCGCGATTGGGTGCTTACAATTTTTCCGTGGCTTTGTAACTGCGCAACCGCGCAACTTCTGCTTAGCTTAACCCAGCATGAAACGGGCACCACGCATCCCGCGCCCCCGGCGCTCGATTCCGCGCCCGCCGCCGGTCCCCGGCCCGTGGCGGAGCGGTGGTCCGGCCCGCATTCGGACTTGCCAGCGGGCGGGAATGAGCTTTAATTATCGCGAAACAACGGACTGAGGTTTTATGGATTCACTCATCTACGGCATCTGCTTGGTCCTTGGACTGCTTTTCTCCCTCATCAGCGCCATCGCCGGCCATTTTTTTGGCGGGGATGACGGGGGTGATGTGGGGACCGGCGGGCACGCGGAAGCGGGGGCGGACAGCGCGGGATTGCCCGGGATTTCGTTCTTCAGTCCCACCGTTCTCGCCAGCTTCATCACGGCGTTTGGCGCGTTTGGATTGATTTTCACCCGCATCGAAGCCACGCGCAGCGTGTGGTTGAGCGCGCCGTTGGCGGTCGTTTCCGGCGGCGCGATTGCCGCAGGCACCTTGTGGTTTTTCAACACCATGTTCAAGAAGACCCAAAGCTCCAGCGAATCCCGTGTGGCCACGGTGGTGGGGCTGCCGGCGTCCATCATCACCCCGATTCCGGAGAATGGCGTTGGCGAAATCGCCTATGTGCAGGCCAACAGCCGTTACACCGCGCCCGCCCGCGCGGAAGGGAACATCGCGATTCCTGTCGGGCAACCGGTCAAAATCACCCGCATTGTCGGCACGCAGTTTTTCGTCGAACCTACCCAGTAAACCCATTAACCACTCCTTATCATGCATACTCATCCCCTCCTCGCCCTCGGCGATATTCCCTGGATCCCGGTGATTGGCGGCGTTGTCGCCATCCTGATTGTCTTTTTCATCTTCATTGGCATCTGGGCCAGCCGCTACACCAAGGTCGGGCCGAACCAGGTGCTCGTCATTTCCGGACGCAAACACCGCGTGATGGACCCGGATGGCACGATCAGCCAGGTCGGCTTCCGCGTGGTCAAGGGCGGCGGGGTGTTCGTCTGGCCGGTGTTCGAGAAGGTGGACGTTCTTTCCCTCGAATTGCTGACCATTGATGTCAACACGCCCGAGGTTTATACCAGCAAAGGCGTGCCGGTACGGGTGGACGGGGTGGCGCAAATCAAGGTCAAAGGCGATGACATCTCCATCGCCACCGCTGCCGAGCAGTTCCTGAGCAAAGGCACCGACGAGGTCAAAAACATCGCCACGCAGACCATGGAAGGTCATTTGCGCGCCATTCTCGGCACGCTCACGGTCGAGGAGATTTACCAGAACCGCGACGCCTTTGCCACCAAGGTGCAGGAAGTGGCCGCCGGCGACATGGCCAACATGGGCCTGCAAATCGTCAGTTTCACCATCCGCGACATCCGCGACGCCCAAGGCTACCTCGAAGCCCTCGGCAAACCGCGCATCGCCCAGGTCAAACGCGACGCCCAGATCGCCCAGGCCGAGGCCGACCGCGACGCCATGATCAAGAGCGCCCAGGCGCAACAGGCCGGGCAGGAGGCTAAGTTCGCCGCGGATACCAAGATCGCCGAGGCGCAACGCGATTATGAAAGCAACGTCGCGCAATACGTGGCGGCGGTGAACCAGAAGAAGGCCGAAGCCGATCTCGCCTACGACCTGCAAAAATTCAAGACGGGCCAGTTGGTCAAGGCCGAGGAAGTCCAGGTCAGCATCATCGAAAAGCAGAAGCAGATCGAGCTGCAACAACAGGAAATCCTGCGCAAACAACGCGAGCTGGAGGCCACCGTGCAGAAACCGGCGGACGCCGAGCGTTACAAGGTCGAAACCCTGGCCAACGCCACCAAGTTCCAACTGGAAACGGAAGCCTCTGGGGCCGCGTCCGCCGCCAAGGCGAAAGGGTTTGCCAACGCTGACGTGCAAAAGGCCACCGGCATCGCCGAAGCCGAGGCGAACAAGGCGCGCGGGCTGGCGGAAGCCGCCGTGATCGAAGCGCAAGGCCGCGCCAATGCCGAAGCCACCCGGCTCAAAGCCGAGGCCTTCCAGAAATACAACGAAGCGGCGGTGATCGAACTGCTCGTGAAGGTGCTGCCGGAACTGGCCGGCAAGATCGCCGAGCCCCTCAGTAAGACGGAGAAAATGGTCATCATCAACTCCGGCAACAGCCCCGGCGGCGCGAGCAAGCTGACCGGTGACGTCACCCAGATCATCGCCCAACTGCCGCCGATGCTGGAGAGTTTGACCGGCGTGAAATTTGAAAAATTGTTGGAACAAGTCCCCGCGCTGAAAAGGGCGATGGAGAAGGACAACGTAAAGAACGGCTGATTACAGGCCTGGGTAGAAGGTCATGACCGGCTGCCCTTGGCGGTCACGAAGGGGCCGAGTCTGAATCGCCGTGGGTGAACCCCATGGACTCGAGTCGGCAGTTTCCCAACCGTGGCGACCCGCCTGAATCATTGGGGAAACACGTTATGCCTGAAACCAATCGTGAGACCGGCAAATCCGTGGTTGTCACCATGGCGAACGAGCAGGTGAAGATTGTCGCCGGGCAAGGTGGTTGGTGGCGAATACGCCTTGTGGCGGGCGGAGAGAAGCCATGAACAAGGACGCGGTCCAGCACTGGCTGAAGCGCAAGAAGACTGCGGATGCGGTGCGCAACAGCCTGCTGGCCCTAGTCGCGCTGGTGGCGGGACTGGTCGTCCTGTTAGCAACCTTCTGGCTGGCCTATGCGGTGATCTGGGTGGGGTGGCAGGGGATTGCCGCGGTAACGGAGCTGCTTTTTGGCCGGCGGTTTTCGTTCCCGCACGGTGGAAGGTTGATTGGCAGCGGGGTGTTCATCGTATTGTTGTTCCTCCAATATTTCCGCACCGATCCGTGGCACTGGGGTGAGTATCCGAAACGCAAGTATCCGGGTCCGGTGGGACTCGTTCTGGGGCTGGGAGCGTTACTGGTTTACCCGGGTGCCGCGAGCAATATGACTGCAGACATCCTGTTGAACGGCCCCCGGCTGATCGCCGGTGCCGCCGCGTTGGGGCGGCAGGCTGGGGCTTGGTTACGAATGGATGCTGTCAATTGTGCCGTGTTGCTGGCTTTCCTCGCTCGCTCCAGCCACGCGGTGACTTACGATGTATTGCGGGCGGGTGGTTGGGCGGATTGGATGGATCAATTGCGGCATCTGGACCGGGTCGTGTTTCTCGAACAGGGTCTCACGCTGTCCAGCGATCTGAAACAGGAATTGTTAACCCTCGGAGCGAGCTAAACCATGCGTCTTTTTGAAGCCATTTTTGATGCCAACCATCGCGCGGTGGCGGGCGATCCCCAAGCCGGACTGCGCCCCGCCGAATATGCGGAGGCGCTGCCGATTGCGGCGTTGACGTGTATTGACGTGCGCCTGAATCCACTCCTGCCCGCGGTGATGGGCCTGCCCGGGGACCAGTTCATCTGGCTGCGCAACGCCGGGAACATGGTCACCGGACCGTTGTCCAGCACGCTGCGGTCACTGGCGCTGGCCTGCGCGGTGGAAGGCGCGGAGGAAATCTGCGTCATCGGCCACACGGATTGCCCGGTGTGCCGGACCACGCCGCTGCAGTTGCTGGAACGGTTCAAGGATTTGGGGGTGCAACGCGCGTTGCTGCCGGAGAATGTCCATCAATACTTCGGGCAGATTGCCGGCGAGCGCCAGAATGTTCACCAGGCGTGCGCCCTGATCCGCGGCAGCCCGCTCATCGGACCGCAGACGCCGGTGCATGGGTTGTTGCTCGACTTGGAAACCGGCCGGCTCGAATGGTTGGTCAACGGCTACCAGACGACCACCCCCTTGAGCGACCGCTGGAACGAAGCCGTGCGCTCCGCCAGCGAAACGGTGGACAAATTACGGGCGCTCGGCGATTTCCAGATCGGCCACCTGAAATTACCGGAAACGAAAATCGGCCAGACCGTGAGTTCCACCGCAGATTGGTTGTCCCAGAAGGTTGGCGCGCTGGAGATCTCCCCGCCAGCCCCCCCGGGACCGCCATCTCCGGCGCCGGCACCCGCCGTCCCGGAACCGCCACCACCACCGCCGCTGCCGCCGCCACCCGCCGCACGGGTGATCCATGTCGCGGAGAAGGTGATTCAATTTACGGACCAGCACTGGCCGAAACCAACCGAACCGCCGTCCGTGCCCGCACCGCCGCCGTTGCCCGCCCCGATTCCACTGCCACCCCGGATTGGGCCGGGAGACCCGCGCCGGCGGCGCAAATAACGGCGTCAGTTCGCCAGCAACTGTTGCACGGAAATCCCGCGCAATTCAAACAAGCGGCGGATGACGTCTTCGATAAGATTATTGGGGCAGGACGCGCCGGCGGTGATCCCGACGGTGACCGGCCCCGCCGGCAGCCAATCGCGAGTTTCCACCTCGCGTTGCTGATGCAAATTGTAATGGAGGATCAAGGCTTCGCTCCGCATCTTGCCGGCGTTTTTGATGAAATATGTGGGCAGCCTGGCCTCGCCCATTTCCGCCAGGTGCGACGTGTTTGAGGAATTGTAGCCGCCCACCACCAACAGCAGATCGAGCGGTTCGCGCAGGAGTTTTCCCAGCGCCTCCTGCCGGTCCTGGGTGGCGCCGCAGATGGTGTCGAAAAAACGGAAATGCTGGTTTAGATGGGCGGCGCCGTATTTCTGGATCATGGCCTGCTGGAGGCGCCGTTGCACCTCCTCGGTTTCCCCGCGCAACATGGTGGTCTGATTCGCCACCCCGACAGCCCGCAGATGCCGGTCCGGATCGAAGCCCTCGGAATACGCGCCCTTGAATTTTTCCAGCAACGCGGCCTTGTCGCCGCCCCGCACGATGTAATCGCAGATGTAATCGGTTTCCTCGAGGTTATACACAACCAGATAATGACCGGTGCCGGTGGCCGTGGCCTGTGACGTGGTCGCTTTGGTTTCCTCGTGCCGCGCCTTGCCGTGGATGATGCTGGTGACGTTCTCCCGGGCATATTGCCGCACGCGTTTCCAGACGCTCATCACGTCGCCACAGGTGGTATCCACCAGCCGGCAGCCGCTGGCTTCCAGTTTCTGGCGTGTTCCTACTTCCGTGCCGAAGGCCGGAATCAGCACGACATCCTCGGCGGTGAGTTGCAGACCCGCCAGTTCCGCGTCGGTGGGTTTGGGGGAAATGCTCACAATGCCCAGCGCGCGAATCTGATCGTTGACCTCCGGGTTGTGGATGATCTCTCCCAACAGGAAAATGCGTTGTTCGGGAAACGCCCGGCGGGCCGCATACGCCAGGTCAATAGCCCGCTCGACGCCGTAGCAGAAACCGAATTCCTTGGCGAGCTTGATGGTCAATTGGTCGGCAGACAACACGTTGCCGGTGGCCCGGATGCGATCCACCAATTCGCTCCGGTAATGGGAAAGCACCTGCGCCTGCACCGCCGCCATGATGTCGGGACGGCGCAGATTCACTCGTTGCGGCGTTGCGGGAGCTGGGTTTGGCATACCGCACCACTTTAGCACGGGTTGGGGAGGCGTAAAGCCGGGAAAAGCTTGCCTGCCCCCGCCGGGGTGACATCATGCCCCCCGGTATCGGAGCGTAGCTCAGCTTGGTAGAGCGCCAGCTTTGGGAGCTGGATGTCGCAGGTTCAAATCCTGTCGCTCCGACCATTGACTCATTCGGAGGGCGGAGACGAATGACCCGGTCAATGTGCCTTTGTGCTTGGGGCACGCCGGATTTTTCCACATTCACATCGGTTTTCGGCGCTTCTCCATTCGGGCTCTCCCTGCCCAATTTCGCCCGGTGCTGCCTGCTCGCGACGCGGTCGGGTTGAAGTCAATTTGAGGCTTCCGATGGTCGGAGGTCCTGTTATGGTAAGCGCACCATGAAGCACCAAACGGTTGAAACCCATGCTCTGAATCGTCGCGGTTTTCTGAAAACTTCGGGCGCCGCTCTGGGCGCCGCCAGTGTCGCCGGTCTGGCCTCCGCCTGCCGGAGTCTCCAAGATTCGTCGTCATCCGGGATGACCCAAGGGGCTGTGATCCTTTTCCAAGGGGACTCCATCACCGATGCGGGGCGCAGTCGGGATCCGGCGCTCACCGCCCAGCCCAATCAGTCCCCGGCGTTGGGGTCGGGCTACGCCAGCTTGGCGGCGGCGGCACTGCTGGTGAGTCAGTCCGCCGCCGGATTCAAGATTTACAATCGCGGGATCAGCGGGAACAAGGTGTTCCAACTCGCAGAACGGTGGACAACCGATTGCCTCGCCTTGCAACCGGATGTGTTGAGCATTTTGGTCGGCGTCAACGATCTCTGGCACACGCTCGATCCCCGGATCGGTTACAACGGGACCGTGGAGATTTACGAGCGCGATTATCAAGCCTTGGTGGAACGCACCCGCCGTGCGTTGCCCCGCGTGAAACTGGTCATCTGCGAACCCTTTGTCTTGCGCTGCGGCGCGGTGAATGACCGGTGGTTCCCCGAGTTTGACCGGTATCGCGCCGCCGCCCGGCGCGTGGCCGACCGGCACCAAGCCGTGTTCGTTCCGTTTCAATCCATGTTCGATGAAGCGATCAAATTTGCCCCGCCGGATCATTGGGCGAAGGACGGCGTGCATCCCAGTTCCGCCGGGGCTTCGTTGATGGCGTATTTTTGGTTGCAGGCAGTACGGGGAAAATCCTGAAACGCCGCCGCGCGGGAATTGCGCCGGCCCGATCGGGTTCTTCCCGGTCAATCGGTCGCTGGCCGGCTTCACTCGGATGACGGGTGCGGGCCAGGCGCGCGCGGTCGCTGATACCAACGTTTTCTCCGGGCTTTCTTCTGCCGGTCGTTCGTGGTTAGCTGGCCTTTGTTATGAGCAAAACTGCATTGTTGTTTGCCGGGCAGGGGGCGCAGGTTGTGGGCATGGGCAAAGATTTTGCCGCGGCGTTTCCCTCCAGTCGCGCGTGGTTTGACCGCGCGAACACCGCGCTGGGATATGACCTGAGCGCCATTTGTTTCGACGGCCCGGAAGCTGAACTGACAAAAACCGAGCACGCCCAGCCAGGCATCTTTCTTGTGAGCTGGTTGGCCCTGGCACTGCTCAAGGAACGCGTGCCGGCGTTGTCCGGCGCGGCGGCGGCGGGATTGTCGTTGGGCGAATTCACCGCCCTGACCGCCGCCGGGGTGATGTCGTTTGAAGACGGTCTGCGGGTGGTGCGTCAACGCGGCCGATTCATGCAGGAGGCTTGTGATGTCACCCAGGGAGGCATGGCGGCGGTTATTGGTTTGGATGAAGCGCCTACCCGCGAGGTGTGCGCCGAAGCCGGGGTTTCGCTGGCCAACCTGAATTGCCCCGGGCAGATCGTCATCTCCGGGGAAGCCAATCGAATTGAACAGGCGGTTGAACTCGCCAAAGCCAAGGGTGCCAAACGCGCCATTCCCCTGGTGGTGGCCGGCGCGTACCATTCGCCGCTCATGGCCAGCGCGCAGCCCAAGTTACAGGCCGAACTGGCGAGCGTGACATTTTCCGCGCCGATAATGCCGGTCATTTCCAACGTCACCGCCCAACCCCACACCGACCCCGACGCCATCCGCGCGCGCTTGGTTGAACAAGTCACCGCCCCGGTGCGTTGGGAGGAATCCATGCGTTATCTGGTGGCGCAAGGCTTCACCCGCTTCATCGAGTTCGGCCCCGGTACCGCCCTGAGTGGGTTTATGAAACGCATTACCAAAGAGGTGCAACTGTTCAACGTGGCTGACCTCGCCAGCTTGGAAGCCACAGTCAAAGCGCTGAGCTGAAGCCCGGCGTCGTGGGCGCACTTTTTTGATCGTCGCCGGACGATGGTGTTTTTGTCGAAAGAGGTTGGATCGGGAAATCCAAACTCAAGCGGGTTGTTGCCACGGGACTTCGTAAACGCTTACCGCGGCCCGGATGCCTTTCACGGCAACCGGCGGCAGGGCGACGCAAGTGGCGGCGAGCGCGGGGGCATCCCGCTCTAGGTGGCGGTAGGTCGCTTCACTGATGACAATACGACCGCGTCCGGAAATCCCCTCCAAGCGACTGGCCAGATTCACCTCGCGTCCAAACACGGTATAGTTGCGCAGGTGTTGTTCTGATCCCATCAATCCCACAGTGACCACACCCGTATTAATGCCGGTCCCCAAGGCGAGAAGCGGACGCAACGGCAGCGGCGGCTGACCGCGGCTGGCACGACGGATATTTTCCGCCTCGCGGGCTTGGTTCTCGGCCTGGCGGCGTTGGTTGAGTTCGTGGATGGCGCGTTGGGCATCCACCGCCGCGCGCACGCAAGCCCGCGCGTGATGCGGGGAGAACGTGGGCGCGCCCCAGAACGCCATGACACAATCCCCGATGTATTTGTCGAGAGTGCCGTCATGTTTGATGACCATGTCCGCCACTTGGGCCAGATATAAATTGACTGTGGCCAGAATTTCGCCGGCTTGATTCGCGTAGCAGGCTTCGGCGGCTTCCCCGGTCAGTTGATGTTCCCGGACGTATTGCTCAGCCCGTTCCTGGCTTTGATCGGTCAACGCAGTGAATCCGCGCACATCGGCAAAAAAGACCGTCACTTCGCGGCGCGCGCCGCTGAGCGATAGATTCTGGGAGCGCAGCAGTTCATTGACCACGTTGGGGGAAACCAACTTGCTGAAGACCGACTTGATGTGTCGTTTTTCCCGCTGCTCAAAAAAGGCCTGGTAAGCCAGTACGCTGCCATGCGTCAGTGCCAATCCGCCCACCAACGGTAACACCAGCGGCAGCCACCACCGGGCTGCCAGATAAACCCACACCGCCAGTCCCAGATAAACCACACCGGCTGTTGTCACCGCCAACGAGGACCAGGGCGAACGCAGCCAGAGTGTTAGTCCGGTGGCGAGCGCGCCGAGCAGGATTAATCCCGCGATTTCCTCGGCAAGGGTGAGGCGGCGGATGAACCGGTTGTTCAAGATGGCGTGGGCCACGTTCCAATGTTTGCTGAGGAGGAAGGTTTCTTTTTCCAATGGCGTCGCTCCTAAATCTGTCAGGTCGTTTCCGGTGGCAGTGGAGCCGATAACCACGAGCTTCTCCTTCCAGAGCGCCGGAATATCGTTGGTCTGGCCGCGCGCCCAATCGCGGTCCCGGCGCAACAAGTCGGCAAAATTTTGCGCCGTCATGCGCGAGTCAAAGGCTTTGAGCGACCAATCAATGAAGAAGTATCCCTCCCGATCCACAGGGATCACGCGTTGCGCACCATCATTGCTTGGCAAAGTGATGCGCCCGTCCGCCAAATCCACCGTGGCTTTCGCCAGATCCAGTTGCAGCGCGCGCGCCGCCAGCACAATACCCATGTGCCAGACCCGTTGATCGGTGAAGGGCTTGGCGCGTGCCGGCATTCCGGGCGGGAGATTGTCCCCGATGAAATCGGCCACCGAAAAATTGCCGTGCTCATCCAGTTGAACGGGTAGGGACGAGCCATCGGGCAGGGAGAGAAGAATGCGGTTGGGCTCGATGCGGGCCTCGGCCAGGTTCACTCCGTATTCCGCTTCCGCCTGGAGAAAAAGCGGATGCCACTGGCGATAAAGCTGAAATGCCCGGGCCCGGCGCAGCACGCCATCGGGATCTTTTTCCGCCGAGATGTCTCCCAGCGCATACGCATTCGTCGCCAGCAACGGCGGCGGCAAGATTCCCCGGTCGGCGGCCAAAATCACGTTGCCGGCCGCACGGATTTGTTGGGCGAAAAATTCGTCGGATTCGATGGGCGGCTGGCCGGCAAATTGAACCGGGGCATGATCCTCCCGCAATTCACCGAACAACACGTCAAAGGCCACCGCCCGCGCCCCCTGCCGCTCCAATTCACGCAAGACCCGTCCGTAAATATGGCGCGGCCAATAAAGGCCGTAGCTGAATCCCAACGACCGGTTCTTGAGCGCGTCAATCGTGGCGTCGTTGATGTAAACGAATCCCAGCGATTCCGCCGGTGCCGATGCCTGGTGTTGCGCCAGGCGCACGCGCCAGTCAAACGTGATCGCCTCAATACGCTCCACCAATTCCAGCCGTCCGGCGGCGGCCCCAATCAGCAACGTCGCCACGCCGGCGGCGATCAGTACGGGAAAGAGACAGGTTAAGCGGCGTCTCACGCGGGCGAACTAAACAAAAAGGCCAGAGCAACTCAAGGCTGCTCTGGCCGGAAAGACCAGTGTTTTGTCAACCAATCGGTCCTAGTCGGACACGGGCGAAATGAAGTACTGATTTTGGTCCACCGTAATGACGGTCGGCTCCGAGATCAGACCCGGCACGGCGACGATTTCTCCTGCGGCCGAGGCCAATTCGCGTTGCTCAATCGCCGGAAGCGGGATCAACTGCCCCGTTCCCACGTTAAACTGGTATCCCGCATTGATCACCTGGGTGACAACCGTGCCGTCCGCACCCACGTAAGCGAGCACGACCGTGCCTTCCAACACGGAAACAATACCCTGCGCGGTGATGGAATAAATCGTGCCGCGAATCCCGGCCACGCCATTGGGCAGTTTGACTTCGTATTTGGACGCAGGCGAAAGTTTCTTCACCTTGCCGAAGAGCTTGCCCGCGCGCAGATCAAGCTGGGTCTCGCGCACTTCGTCCATGCCGGTCTTGAGCGCCGTCATCTTGTCCAAGGCCAGCACGGTGTCCCCGTAAAGCCGCAGGGCGTCCTGCTCGGCCATCGGCTGATAGCTGAGGGTGTCGCCAACTTTGGGAGTGGGCTGGGCCACCACATCCAAGTCGCCCAAAACCAAGTCCACAATCGAACCGGCGGCGGTCTGGATCACGGTGCCACTGCCGAGTTCCATGCCTACCTTGAGCGGCATCCAATTCGCCGCGTCCGTGCTGTAGCGGGCTGACCCATTTATCCGGGTTACCTTGGCTGTGACCTGTTGGGGTTGTGCCGCAACGCTGAACGCAAATGCCAGTGCCAGACCAGCGACGACGGCTGTCGGAATCAAAGTAGCCAATTTTTTCATATGTGCTCCTGATCTAAAAAGTTCACTTTCTACGCGCAAGTCTAAGCCCCTGAACAACCTTGTCAACCAATTTTTCGAGAAAAAAATGCTGGCTGCCGACGCAATCGAAATACGGGTGCAGACCCGCCTTTTACCGGATCGCCGCCCGGTTGGCGAGGATGCTTCATTGCCTTGCCGGATGCGCTTCCACTTGGCTTTTCTGCCGCGGGGCCGGACAAAAGGCCCTGCTATCTCATGCCGGTTAGGTTGCCCTGTAAATTGGCGGACGAAACCCGATTTGAGTTACTTCTGCTTGGTAAACCGGGCAAATCCAACGATTTTTCGACACGCTTGCCAAGCGGCAACCCTCTTCATTGCAAATATTTACGAATAAATGGGGGTTTTGATGCGAAAATGAGAGCTCACGTTTGAGGGCAATCTAAAAGCAGAAGGCGGCGTTGCCACCATTCCGCAGGGCTTCGGATGATCAAGCCGGTGCTGAATCAACTTTTTTCGCCAGCGCATAACCGGTCGTTCTTCAGGAAACCCGCTGGCACGTCGCGGGGCGCTGTGCTAGCCTCGGTTTGCTTATGGCTGTTCAAAACCGCATCGTCAAAATTCAGAAACGCAATCGCGCGCTCGTCACGTTCGATGGCGACCGCATCCGCCGGGCGATTCTGAAGGCGGCGCAATCCATTGGCGGTTTTGGACAGGATCATTTGCCGGCCATCAACGGCCGGTTGTTTGACGCTTACGGCGATGGCGAGTCGCTCGCGGAATTTCTGGCCGAGGCGGTGGTGGTGTCGCTCAACGCCGACCCGCATCATCTCATCACCAATTTCCCGCCCACGATCGAGGTTATTCAGGACGACGTGTTGCACGTCCTGCGGAGTTACGGTTTTCAAAACACCGCGGACGCTTACGAATGTTACCGGTGGGGACGGCATTGGCTGCGCCTGGGGGAAATCGCACCCGAACAATTCGTGGGGAATGGTTTTCCGGAAGAACAAATCCAAGCGGCGCTGGCTTGGAATCAGCAACGCAGCTGCGACACGGTGGCGGGGTTGAATGAAATCATCTGCGGCGGCCGGCTGCGTCCGTTGGTGGAAGAATCCCTGGCCGTTTACGAAGCCTCCCTGGACGAGGCAGCCGGGAAAGTCATGGCGCGGCTCCACGCGGGCGATCCCCTGCGCATGATGTGGATCAGCGGGCCGAGTTCATCCGGCAAAACGACCACGACCGTCAAGCTGACCGAGCGCTTGGAGCGCCAGGGGTTGCGCTTTTTGATGCTCAATCTGGACGATTATTTCTGGTCCTTGGTGGAGCATCCGACCGACTGGATCAACGATCGCAACTACGAAACGCCCGAGGCGCTGGACATCCAGTTGCTCAACCGGCATCTCACCGACCTGCTGGCGGGCCGGACCATTGACAAGCCGATTTACAGCTTCAAAGAAGGCCGCCGGGTGGGCAGCAAGCCCGTGCGGTTGGAGCCGGGGCAGATTCTGCTGCTCGATTGTCTGCACGGATTGTATCCGCCGCTCACGGAAGGCATTGAGGCGCGGGCGCAGTTCCGGCTTTATATCGAAACCCTGAATCCGCTTTACGAAGGCGATGGTACCAGTCAACGGCTGGTCAAGTTCACCGACGTGCGCTTGGTGCGGCGGATGTTGCGTGACATGAAACACCGGGCGCACCGGCCCCTGCTGACCCTGCTGCACTGGCACTACGTCCGGGCGGGGGAATTGTTCAGCATCATTCCACTGCGAGGTCTGGCGGATTACGTGGTGAACGGCGGCTTCCCCTTTGATCTGCCCCTTCTGCAACCGTATTTCATCGGCGCCGAGGGCCACTTGCCGGCGCCGGAGGATTTTACGCCATACGCCGGCTTCCTGGATGCGCGCATTCGTTACGAACGCGTGAAGCGGCTGCTGGAATCGGTGGCCGGGGTGCCGGAGGCGGTCGCGTGCGAGGTGATTCCCGGGGATGCGGTCATTCGGGAATTCATCGGCGGGAGCACCATCAAGATTCCCCACAATGAATAGCCGCCGCCGCGTTGCGACCGGGCGGGGGAAAATGCCTTTTCTCCCGGTTTTTTTCGCGCGGCGGGTGAAAAATATCCCGGCCTTCGTCGGGGGGAATTTTTACCCCAGACATTAGCGTATGCTTTGGGGGATGCACCGGCGGGTGAAGTTTTTGACAGAAAGATTGAACGAATCGGCTGCGGGAGGGTTTCTAACTCCATGCCCTGCTATCGCAAACGATCACCTAAACTTCGCTTCCAATTTGTCCCGGCCCGGCGGCAGTCCACTCTGGGCGGGCTGCCAGCCCTCGAAGCGTTGGCCCAACAGTTTGATCTCTGGAACAAGGTCCGCCGCCTGCCCGGCCTGGACCCGCGCACCCGCACGTCCCACGGCTACAGCCCCGAACTGATCGTGGCCCAAATCCTTTACTGTTTCTGCTCCGGCGGCGCGAGCCTGGCCGATGCCGAGCGGCTCAACGACGAGCCGCTGGTCCGCCAACTGGCCCGCGTGGACAAGTTCGCCGACCAGACCCAACTGGGCCAATGGTTGCGCGCCCAGAGCGACGCTTCCATCGCCGCGGTGTGGAAACTCATCGCCGAGTTCATTGGGTGGGTGATCGCGCGGGCCGACGCCGCCCGCTGGACCTACGCCGGTCGGGCCGAGGTCTTCTTTGATGACACGCAAATCGAAGTGTTCGGTCCCACCTTTGAGGGGGCGAAGCTCAACTATAACGGCGATCTCGCCCTGTCCTGGCAGACGCTCTGGTTCGGTCCGTTCCTGCTGGCCGGGGAACTGGGTTCGCCCGGGGATGTCAGCGCGGCCTTGTCGCCCTGGCTGCGGCAACACCGCAAGTTTTGGCAAGATCGGCCCAGCGATTTTCTGGCCGACAGCGGTTCGAGCAGCGCGGCGCAGTTGCGGGACATTGACGCGGCGGGCTTCACGCACTGGAGCGTCAGTTACAACAAATGGACCACCGTGCCGGAACGCACGGCCGCCGCTTTGCCCGAGAGCGCGTGGAGTGCGGCGGAAGAAACGCGGTGGCGGGACGGGACGGCAGTGACCGAGTACCACGCGGGGATGCGGCACACGCCGGCGGATAGCGACTGCACCTTCACCCTGGCGGTGGCACGCTGGAAAAAGGCGGACGATTTGTTCTGGCGTTACAGTTTCGTGGCGCACGAGGGCCGACGCACCGACGCGGGCGCGGTGCTGGCGCGGCATCGGTTGAAGGGCGGCAAGGAGCAGATGTTCAAGGAAGTGTTGCGCGGATTGGACCTGCATCATCCGCCCTGCGAGAGCCTGAGGGCCAACCGGATGTTTTACGCGTTGGGGGCGCTGGCCTACAACCTGATGCAAGCGGTGCAACTGCTCTGCCTGCCGGACGCATGCCAGAGCTGGACGGTGGCCACGTTGCTGCGGCAACGGGTGCGCCTGCCGGCGACGTTGGTGCGGCACGCGCGGCGGCTGGTGGCGCGGGTGGAAGTGGCGGTAAGCTGGCTGGGCTGGTGGCAGGCGTGGGAAGCCCGCTGGTGGAGGGGTGCCGGCGCGTCCGCAGGGACGGCGTCGGGCTGAACCCCTGCGGGGGCCGGTTGGAGCGCGCGAACCGCGCGGGATTCCGCCGCGGTCAGGGGTGCGGTGTCGGCGCGACGGGCGCGGCGCCGGGCGGAAACCGGGGCCGAACGCGCCGGACGCACCGGTGGGAGCGCACTCGCGGGTCCAGCGGCCCGGATTCTCCCGATTCTCATCCCGTGGAACGTGCCGCACCTGGGCCTTACTCGCGTTTGCCCGGGCTGGCTAACGATTCGGGCACTCCTCCCTCACCACAGATTCGCATTGGCTCGCCCGGCGGGATTCGCTTTAATCCCGGCCACATGAGTATTGCCTATCAGATCGTGGTTTGCGGGAGCATCGTGCCGGACCCACTCCAGACGTTGACGCCCGTCACCGGGCCGACCGGACCGGGATTGAAGAACGAAATGATGCTGCCCGCGTGGTTGGACCCGTGGGCGGGCCACGCGCTTTACGAGGCGGCGCACCTCGCCAAAAACCAGCCCGGCAGCAAGGTCTGGCTCGTCAGCCTCGGCCCGAAAGCCAAGCTGCAACAGGTGATGATGACAGTGGCTCAGAAAGTGCCGTTCGAGTTGATCGCCCTGGACGGCGCCGCCGGCGGCTTTACCGATGCCGCCGAAACCGCCGCCGCACTGGCGGAAGCCATCGCCGCCCTGCCGGGACTTGACCGGTCAAAGTTGCTCGTGTTCGGCGGTTGGGAGTCCGCGTCACGCGGGGCCGGCGCCACACTGCAAATTCTCGCCGAGCACTTGGGGATCACGGATGTGTTCATGGGGGTGGACGAATTAAAGGTGGAAGCCGACGGCACGCTGGAAATCCTGGAACGGATTGAGGGCGGGCGTCACCAGGTTTCCCGGTGCAGCGGCGCCCCCGCTGTCCTCGGATGGGCCACCGGCAATCTGCCCGAGCCGAAAAACAATCCCCAGATCGGCATGACCAACATGCGCGGGGTGATGCCGGCGTTGCAAAAAGCCCGGTCCGTGACGGTCGGCGCGACCGGCGTCACCTTCGCCGAGGTCGTGCTGCCCCAACAACAGCGGCAAACGCGCATCGTGAAGGACGCCGCGCCGGACGACATCGCCCGGGAAATCGTGGACTGGATCAAACAATAAAGCCGGCACGCTGGGGAACACGCAATCCGTTGTCCCCGGCGGCGGCAAGGCATCAACGAACATGGAAACCATTCTTTTTCTCGCTCACACGGAAGCCGATGGCACCCTCGCCCCGGCGGCGTTGGAGGCGCTCGGCGCGGCAACATCCCTGAGCACGAGCCTCGCAAATGCCCGGTTTATCGTCGGGTTGCTTGGGGAAAACGTGACGCCCGCCGCCCAGCAAATTGCGTCCTGCGGCGCGGCCAAATTCCTCGGGGTCTCCGGAGCGGATTTTGCTCCGGCCCGCTACGCATCCGATGCCACGGCGGCGGCCGCACTGTGCCAGGCGGCGGAAGCCACTTTGGTGGTGGCACCCGCGACCTCGCGTTTCAATCGCTGCCTCCCGGGCGTGGCCCAGCGCGTGGGCGGTCGCGCGGATACCCACGTGACGCAGGTCCGCGCAACGGCAGACCAGGTTTCCGTATCCCGATGGTATTACCGCCAGCGCATGGAAGGCACCCACACGCGCACCCAGCGTCCGTGGTTCATCCTCGTGGACCCCGGCACTCATCCGGCGTGGACCGGCGCCGCCGCCACCGTCGCGGTCGAACCCGTGGCCGTCACGCTCGAAGATGCCGCAAAACGCACCACCGTCACCGGCTTCCGAACCCCCGCGGCGGACGCGCAAACCATCCGCCCGGACGCCTCCCTCCTGTTGGTCGCCGGCGCGGGGTGGACGAAGAAACAAGCCGACGGGCAGACACACGTGCCCGAGGCGGAGCAACTGATCCTTGATTTTCTGCGGCTCACGCGCGCGTCGCTCGGCAGCACCAAATCGCTGGTGGACCTCGGCGGGGAGGGGCAGGCGGTGTTGTCGTTCCTGTCGCACCTGAACCAGATTGGCCAGACCGGCGCGACCCCGCGTCATCCGAAGGGCTTGAGCACCTGCTGTCACGGAGAGGAACCGCACACCGTCGGTTGGCGTTTCATCAACGAACGCCGCGCCATCAGCCTGGATCCGAACTGCAGTTGGGCGCGCGGCAAAGCGGATGTGCTGTACGTGGCTGATGCCTTCGCCGTTATGAGGAAGGTCAACGAACTGCTGGCGGCGTAAGCCCGGCGCCCGCTCCTCCGCCGTCAGGTCCGGCGGCAAAGTTCTCCGGCGCAATCGGCTTGCATTTCTGTACAAGGCCGCTATCGTGCGGCCAACCGCAATCGCCAATGCTTATGTCACGCACCGTTCGCCAATCCTTGAACAACAGCAACGTGCTCTCCGTCGTCATGGGCGGCGGGCAGGGCTCGCGGCTGTTTCCCCTCACCAAATACCGCGCCAAGCCGGCCGTGCCGCTCGCGGGCAAGTACCGCTTGGTGGACATTCCCATCTCCAACTGCATCAATTCGGGGCTGCGCCGGCTGTACATCCTGACCCAGTTCAACTCGGTCTCCCTGCACCGCCACATTTCCCAGACGTACAAGTTTGACCAGTTTTCCTCCGGGTTTGTGGAAGTGTTGGCCGCCCAGCAGACCTTTACGGACGATTCATGGTACCAAGGCACCGCCGATGCCGTGCGCAAAAATCTCGCGTACTTCATGAACCACGATTGGGATTACCTGCTCATCCTCAGCGGCGACCAATTGTACCGGATGAATTTCCAGCAGATCATCACGCAACACGCCGAAACCGGCGCGGAAGTGACGATTGCCACCATCCCGGTCCCGCGCGCGCAGGCCCAGGGACTGGGCATCATGCAGGTTGCGGCGGACCGCCAGATTGTGCGGTTCGTGGAGAAACCGAAGGAGCCGGCGGTGTTGGATTCGTTGCAATTGCAGCCCGAGTGGTACAAACGCCTCGGCATCCACCACGAGTCCGAGGAACTCCTGCTGGCTTCCATGGGGATTTACGTTTTCAACCGGGACGTGATCATCCGGTTGTTGGAAAACGCGCTGGTGGATTTCGGCAAACACATCATTCCGAACGCCATTGACACGCACCGCGTTTATTCCTTCGTCTATCAGGGATACTGGGAGGACATCGGGACCATCCGCTCATTCTTCGAGGCGAACCTGGACATCGCCTCGGAACTGCCGCGGTTCAATTTCTTCGACATGACCGCGCCCATCTTCAGCCGGCCCCGTTTCCTGCCGGGCTCGAAGATCAACGGCGCCCATGTGGATCACGCGATTGTCACGGACGGCTGCATCATCAACCACTCGCGGATTTCCAACAGCATCGTGGGTTTGCGCAGCGTGGTGGGCGAAGGCTGTGAATTGCGGCGCGTGGTGTCGCTGGGCTGCGATTACTTTGAATCCGCAGAATCCATCCGGGAGAACGAACAGTTGGGCCGGCCCCGCGTTGGCATTGGCCGCAACACGCGCATCGAAAACACCATCATTGATAAGGATGCACGGATTGGCGACAACTGCGTCATCTCCCCCGCCGGCAAGCCGGAGAGCGTGAATCACGACCTCTATTTCATCCGCGACGGCATCGTCATCATCCCCAAGAACGGCATCATCCCGCACGGCACCGTGATTTGAACGCGGGGCCGCGGGCGCCCCGTCGGGGGCATGCGCGGGACCACCCCGACTTTTTTCGCCCCGCCAGCCCGTAGTTTACAGTGGGAACAGGGCTTGGTACAACGTGCCCGTGCCTGATTCCACTGCCATCTGGAAATCGTTGACTGCGCCCCGCCGGCTGTTTCTGATCGCCGGGCCGTGTGTGATTGAGAACGAATCGCTCTGTCTCAAGGTCGCCACCACGCTGCGGCGCGTGTGCGCCCGGCTCGGAATCACGTACATTTTCAAGGCCAGTTTTGACAAGGCCAACCGGACCAGTGGCCAATCCTTCCGCGGCCCGGGCTTGGACGCCGGATTGGCGGTGCTCGCCCGGGTGCGGGAACAGGTGGGCGTGCCGGTGCTCACGGATGTGCATAACGAAACCCAGGCGGCAATCGCCGGGGAGATGGTGGATTTGTTGCAAATCCCGGCGTTCTTGTGCCGGCAAACGGATTTGATCGCCGCCGCCGTGGCCACCGGATGCATCGTCAACTTGAAGAAGGGACAATTTCTCTCCCCGGCTGAGATGGGGCAGGTGGTGGAGAAAGCCCGATCCGCCGGGGGACGCCGGTTATTGATCACGGAACGCGGAACCACTTTTGGCTACCACAACCTAGTGACAGACATGCGCGCCATCCCGCAGTTGCGGCGCTTCGGGTGTCCGGTGGTTTTTGACGCCACCCATTCCGTCCAATTGCCCGGCGCCGGCGGGACGGCCTCCAGCGGCCAGCGCGAGTTTGCGCCGGTGTTGGCAGGCGCGGCCCTGGCGGCCGGCGCCAACGGACTGTTCATTGAAACCCATCCCCAACCCGACCACGCGCTCAGCGACGGGCCCAACATGATTCCCCTGGGTGAAATGTCGGCGGTGTTGGCCCGTTTGCTCAAGGTATTCCGAGCGGTCCACGGATGAGCCGTCCATCTGTCATGAGAACCTCAATGCCCCAGACCTTGCGCGCGCGGTTGCGTCGGGTGCGGTTGCTGTTGTGCGATGTGGACGGCGTCTTGACCGATGGCACGGTGATCGTGCGGGGCCGCGGCGACGAGGCCAAACGGTTCAATCTCCGCGACGGGCAGGGGCTGGTTTTGTTGCGCCGCTGCGGCATTCGCGTGGGTTGGATTTCGAGCCGGCCCTCGGCGGCCACCGCCCGTCGGGCGCGCGAATTGAAGGTGGATTTTCTGGTGCAACGCAAAGGGCCCAAGGTGGCGGCCGTGGAGGAAATCCTGGCGCACACCGGCTGTTCCTGGACGGAGGTCTGTTATGTCGGCGATGATTGGGTGGACCTCGGCCCGTTACGACGGGCCGGCGTGGGCGTTGCCGTGGCAGATGCGGCGCCGGAAGTGCGCGCGACCGCCCGGGTCGTCACCCAAGCCGCCGGAGGACAGGGTGCGGTGCGCGAAATCGCGGACTGGATTTTAGAAGCACAGGGAAAAAAAGCGGCGTTGGTGGCGGAATTCGCGGCATGAACATTCGCTTTCATCGTGGACCAAGGCGCGGGCTTCAGTTCTGGGCCGCGGTGTGGATGGCCCTCGCGCTGGGAACCGGACTGGCGGCGGCCCAGCCAATGTCGTTGGGTGTCATGCGGGATTTCAGCGTGCCGGATTTCCATGATCCCCCCCACGAAACCCAGCTTCGTTGGCTGTTCAAAGGCGCGGAAGCGCGGCCGCAAACCGGCGGTTTGATCTGGGTGCGCGAAATCACGCTCCAACAATTCCAAACCAACGGCCAGCGCGAACTGCTCATTGAATCGCCGGAATGCATCTTCAATTCCGGGACTCGCGAGGCCAGTTCATCCCAAGCGTTGCGGATGCAACTGCAGGACGGGCGGCTCACGTTGGCCGGGGAAGGTTTTTACTGGCAGGCAACGAATTCTCTGCTGGTGATTTCCAACCAGGTGCAAACCACGGTGCGCGGAGGCTGGCTCGCCGCAGCGGCGGAGGGCGTCCCGGAGGTTTCCCCACTGGCGGGCGACGCCCGCGTGGAGGCGGAGGAATTCATCTACAACCACAGCGCCCTGCTCGCGACGTACCACCGCAACGTGCGGGCGACGAGCACGAATTTCCATCTCACCAGCGAACAGTTGACCTTCAACGTGCCGGCGGAGGCGGGCGGCACGGTGGAAGCCCTGGTTGCCGAACAAAACGTGGCGCTGGAACTCGGGGCGTGGCAGGCCCGCGGCGCCCGGGCCGTCTATACGCCCAGCAACGGCTGGCTGCATTTGATCGGCGCGGTCACCTGGCGGGCGGAAACGCGCGAAGGGAGCGGAGATACGGTGTTGCTGGACGGCGCGGCGCAGCGATTGGACGTCCAAGGCAACGCCCGCTTGCGCTTGCCCGTAACGGGCGCGGGTTTGGTGCCGCAACAAGCGCCGGCGGCAGCAAGCGGCGACGAGACAAACCGGTTCGTGACCATTATGGCGATGCGTTATGAACTCCAAACGAACCACGCCCGTTTCGAGGGCGGAGTGAACGTGACCGAGCGCGCCGGGGAACAGGTCCGGGGCCGGCTGACGTGCGGCACGTTGCAGATTGCCTTGGGCGGCACCAATCAAGTTCAGGATTTGGTGGCGGAACGGGAGGTGGTGATCGAGCAGGAGACGCGCCGGTTTACGGGCCAGCGGATGGACTATAACGCCGCCACGGGCGAGGCCCGGTTGACCGGGCAGCCCACTTGGCAGGACGGCGAGCGTCACGGCGCCGGCGAGGTATTGCTGGCCCATCTGGCGGACAACCGATTTATCGTCCGGGGCGGGGCCCGGCTGACCTTGCCGGGCGCGGATGACAACCAGTTGCTCGGCGCCTTGGTGCCGCGACCGGAGTCAACGCGCGTGAACCCCACCCCGACCTCGTCTGCCCCGGCAAAATCGGTGCAAATCACCAGCGAAACCTACGAACTCTCGCCGAAAGGCGCGGTGTTCCAGGGCGATGTGCGGGTGGACGACGCGCAGATGCAGTTGACCTGCGAGCGGTTGACCGTGACAATCGCGCCCGACGGCACGAATGTGGCCAACATCGTTGCCGACGGAAATGTCGTCATGAATCTGACCGAAGCCAGCGGCGCCGCGAGCACCGCCACCTGCGCCCGGGCGGTGTACACCGCCGCAACGGAACAGCTTGAATTCAGCGGGCAACCCGTGGTGGACCGGGCGGACGGCAGCCGGTTTGCCGCGGAAAAAATCGTGATGGACCGCACAACCGGCAAACTCAGCGCGCTGGGTCAATTGCATTTCCAAGGTCGCTGGTCGCCGCCCGGCAACGAATCCCAAGCGCCCCGGCTGCCGTGGGAAAAACCGAGCGCGCCGCGTCCCCCTTCCCCGGTCACCCCGTGAAGAAGCCCCCCGTGCAACTCTCCCCGGCCCCGGCGGCGTCCGAAGCCGCGGCAACGCCGTTGCTGGTCACCGAACGTCTGGTGAAAGAATATCGCCAGCGCCGGGTGGTGAACGGGGTATCCCTCACGGTGGCGGCGGGAGAAATTGTGGGGTTGCTGGGCCCGAACGGCGCCGGCAAGACCACCACCTTCAACATGGTCGTCGGGCTGGTGCGGCCGGACGAAGGCCAGGTGCGGTTTCAAGGCCGGGATTTGACACGGCTGGCCATGCACCAACGCGCCCGGCGGGGGATGGGCTATCTCACCCAGGAACCGTCGGTGTTCCGCAAGCTCACCGTCGAACAAAACATCCGTGCCATCCTGGAAACCTGCGCTGTGGGGCGGGCGGAACGGCGCGTGCGCCTCAAATATCTGCTGGATGAGCTGGACCTGACACCCCTGGCCCGGAGCAAGGCCTATCAATTGAGCGGCGGCGAAAAACGGCGGCTGGAGATCACCCGCGCGCTGGTGACGAGTCCCAAGTTGTTGCTGCTGGATGAGCCCTTCAGCGGCATTGATCCCATTGCGGTTTACGAAGTGCAAAAAATCATCCGGCGGCTGAAGGAACGGGGGCTGGGCATTCTTGTGACCGACCATAATGTGCGGGAGACACTCAAGCTGGTGGACCGCGCTTATTTGATCCATAAAGGCGAAGTGGTTTACGAAGGCGACGCCGCCCGCATGGTGGAAGACCCCAAGGCGCGGGAAATCTATCTGGGGCCCGATTTTAACATGTAGCGGCCGACCGCGGGCCGCGGTTGAAGCCTGCACGGTTTAATTCACGCATGACCATGAAACACGATGCAGTCACCGTCGAACGATTTTACACCGACCAATCGGGCGCGTTGGGGCTGAAGTTGATCGCCGGTGCGGGCGGCTTGAAACGCGTGATTCACGAGCCCACGATCAACCGGCCCGGGCTGGTGTTGACCGGGTTCACCCGTTACTTCGCCCACAAACGCATCCAGGTCATCGGCAACGCGGAGGCGTTCTATCTCAAATCTCTGCCCGAACCCCAGCGGTTGCTCCGCTACCGCGAATTTCTGCGGCACCGCTTGCCCTGCATTGTCTTCAGCCGCGGCTTGCGGCCCGACAAGATTTTTTTGCCCATCGCCGAGGCGGCCAATGTGCCCATTTTTCAATGCCCGCTGATCACCATGAAATTCATCAACCTGGCCACGCTGGCCCTGGAGATGATGTTCGCCCCGCGCGGCACGGAGATGGGCAGCATGGTGGACATTCTCGGTGTGGGCGTGCTCATCCGCGGCGAGAGCGGCATCGGCAAGAGCGAAAGCGTGCTCGCGCTGCTGGAGCGCGGCTACAGTCTGGTCTCCGACGATGTCACCCGCGTCACCCTGGTGGATGGCCGGCACATCATCGGCACCAGTCCCGAGTTGACCCGCGAACACATGGAGGTGCGCGGCCTCGGCATCATTCATGTGGCGGCCATGTTTGGCATCCGGAGTGTGCGTCTCGACAAACGCCTGGACTTGGTGGTGACCCTCAAACCGTGGGAAGCCGTGCCGGACGTGGACCGCGTCGGCATGGAACAGAAGACCGTGGAGATTCTGGGGGTGGACATTCCGCACTTCATCATTCCGGTGCGGCCGGGACGCGACCTGGCCCGGTTGATCGAAGTGGCGGCGCTTCACACCAAGCTGAAAGCCTCCGGCCGCAATCCGGCCAAGGAAATGAACGACCGCCTACTGGCGCAAATGGTCGGCACCCCCCGCTTATAGTTTGTATTGGCCAAATTGCTGCGACTGGTTTACTTCTTTGGACAAATACATGAACGCACGCAAACCGGACGAAAAAGGCCCCTGGGTGACCAAAGACCTCTGGATCACCAACAAACTGGGTATCCATGCCCGTCCCGCCTCCATGTTCGTGAAAACCGCCAACCGTTTTGCCTGCGATGTGTTTGTGGAAAAAGACCGGGAAACCATCAACGGCAAGAGCATCATGGGCCTGATGATGCTGGCCGCCGGCCCCGGGAGCAAAATTACCGTGCGCGCGCGCGGCCACGACGCCTCCCAAGCCCTGACGGAAATCGAAGCCCTCGTCAAACGTAAGTTCGACGAAGAATAACCGCCCTTGGCCGGTCTCCGGCGGTGGGAGGAGCGGGCATGGGCATTTCCGCTGCCTGAGCCCGCGCTGGCCGGCCTCGGAAAGACATATTCCGCGCTGATTTTCCCCAACTGGGATAGGGGGCAATCTTGCCAATTTCCGAAAAATTCACCACTCTGCGCCCCGAAAAATCTGAACACGACGGTCGGGTTGATTGTCTGTGCAGCGTAGGTTTTTCGGAAAATGAACACTGGAATTACTGCCATCAACGCCGCCGTGCAGGAAGCCGGCGCGTTCGTCCATCCTCTCTTCACCGAACTCGGCAAAGTCATCGTCGGCCAGACCTATCTGACCGAGCGGCTGGTCATCGGCATGTTGGCCAACGGCCACGTCCTGCTCGAAGGCGTGCCCGGCCTCGCCAAAACGCTGGCCGTGAAGTCGCTGGCCAACTGCATCAACGTCAAATTCTCCCGCCTTCAGTTCACGCCGGACATGCTGCCCGCCGACGTCATCGGCACGCAGATTTACAATCCGCAATCGGGCGGCTTCAGCACGCGCCAAGGCCCGATCTTCGCCCACCTGGTCCTGGCCGACGAAATCAACCGCGCGCCCGCCAAGGTCCAGAGCGCGCTGTTGGAAGCCATGCAGGAAAAACAGGTCACCATCGGCGACCAGACCTTCAAGCTGGAGGAACCGTTCCTCGTGCTGGCCACGCAAAACCCCATCGAACAGGAAGGCACGTACCCGTTGCCCGAAGCCCAGGTGGACCGGTTTATGTTGAAGCTCAAGATCGGCTATCCGTCGCGCGGCGAGGAGCGCCAGATTCTTGACCTCATGGCCCGCACCTCCGGCACCCCCGCGACCCAGCCCGTCGTCGAGCCGAAGCAGATTCTCCACGCCCGCGAGGTCATCAACGACCTTTACATGGACGAGAAGGTCAAGGAGTACATTGTGGACCTCGTCTGCGCCACGCGGAATCCGGAGGAATACAAGATTCCGGTGAAGGAATTCATCCAGCTCGGCGCCTCGCCGCGCGCCACGATCAACTTGACGCTCGCCGCCAAAGCCCACGCCTTCCTCAAAGGCCGCGGTTACGTGACGCCCCAGGACGTGAAAAGCATCGGCATGGACGTGCTCCGCCACCGCGTGGCCATCACCTACGAAGCCGAGGCGGAGGAAAAAACCAGCGAAACCATCATCCAGAAGATTTTTGACGAGCTGCCGGTGCCGTGATGCGGATACAGAATTGGGCACAAGCCATGATGAACAAAATCGCCGCAAGCACGGCAAATTCGTTGAACAGGGAACCAAAGTGATTGAAGCGCCGTCGGCGCGACATCTTTGTAGAACCGCGACCACCAAACGATTTTTAGCTCCGGAGGAGCGATCTCTCTTCGTAACAATGGACAGAACAAATGAAAATTGAAGGCCACCACATGCCGCCCCTACGGGGCTTGAATTGGGTGGGGCCCAGTTTCTACAAAGATGCCGCGCCTCCGGCGCTGAGGATTCATTCCGTACGGGTGACCATTAAAACCGTCATCCAGAAAATCTTTGACGAACCGCCCGCGCCGTGAGTCTGGTGGTTGACGCGTTTGATCGAACGTAATATCGTTTTACGAGTCAAATAACGATATGAATACCGTAACACTGTCCCCCAAGTTTCAAATTGTCATTCCACGGGCGATTCGTGAGGCCCTTCGCCTCAAGGCGGGCCAGAAGTTGCAGATGATCAATTTCGAAGGTCAGATCGTCGTCGTCCCTTTGCGTCCCATCAAAGAGATGCGCGGGGCGTTCAAGGGCATGAATACCCACTTTGAGCGCGAACCGGACCGCCTATGAACGTTGTGGATTCCTCCGGTTGGATTGAGTTTCTCGGTGGCGGGGCCAACGCAGACTTCTTCACCGCCGCCATTTCCGACGTCTCCCGGCTGGTCGTGCCGACCATCTCCGTATTCGAAGTCTGCCGTTGGACCCGACGTGAACTGGGGGCGCGCCAGGCACTGGAAGCCATGGCCTTGATGCAGCAGGGCCGCATCATTGCGTTGGACGCCACGCTCGCCATGAACGCGGCACGCTTGAGTCTTGATCTGAAATTACCGATGGCGGATTCCATCGTTCTGGCAACCGCCCGCGCCCATAACGCCGTTCTCTGGACCCAGGACGACGACTTTGAGGGTCTGGACGGCGTGAAATACGTGGCCAAGAAGAAAGGGGGAAAATGAGCCACGTCCCCATCCACTCGGGCCAGAACGCCGATGCGGCGGCCATTCCAATCACTCCAAGGGGACGTGATGGAAGCCCAAGCCCTAGGCCCAGATCATGGTCCATCAGGTTGTGGTTATTGGGGCTGTTTAGTCCCAGTCTTTTCTTTTTGGTGGTGGACTTTGTCATTGAACGACTTTTAAACGGACCGGAGCCTTCTGGTCGGTGGTTGTACATAACGCTCCTCTTGGGGCTTTGCGCTTGTATCTGCGGAATTCTTTGGATGCCAACAAACTACTGGAAGCGGCTTGGTCTTTTGGTGTTGAGTATCGTGGCCATGATGGTTCAAGTGCTGGCGTGGGGCGTTTACTATCTCACCCAGTCTGGATTGGAGGGAATTCAATAATGATCCCCCGCGAGATTCTCAAAAAAATCCGGCAGATCGAGATTCGCACGAACCGGCTCGTGACCGAGTCGCTCGCGGGCCAATACCACAGCGTTTTCAAGGGCCAGGGGATGAATTTCGACGAGGTGCGCGAATACCAGCCCGGCGACGAGGTGCGCGCCATTGACTGGAACGTCACCGCGCGCATGAACCATCCCTTCGTGAAGAAATTCGTCGAGGAACGCGAACTGACGCTCATGCTGGTGGTGGACGTGAGCGGGTCCGGATTGTTTGGTTCGGTGGCGCAATCCAAACGCGAACTGGCGGCCGAAATCGGGTCGGTGCTCGCCTTCTCCGCGCTCCGCAACAATGACAAGGTGGGATTGATCCTGTTCTCGGACGCGATTGAAAAATTCATTCCGCCGCGCAAGGGACGCCGCCACGTGCTGCGGGTCATCCGGGAAATCCTGTTCTTCCAACCGCAACGGCGCGGCACGGACCTCTCCGGCGCACTGGAATTCATGCTGCGCGTCACGCCGCACCGGGCGATTGCGATTGTGATCTCGGACTTTATCGGCGCCCCGACCGCGACGCCCCGCCAAGGCAACCGGCGCCCCCGACCGCGGATGATGATGATGGAATCGCTGGCGCAGGCGTCGTTTACCGCGTTGCGGCAGGCCAACCGCCGGCATGATCTGGTGGCGGTGCAAGTCACCGACCGTTATGAACTGGAACTGCCCGCGCTGGGCCGGCTGATTCTGCGCGATGCTGAAACCGGCGAAGTCGTGGAGATCCACACGGGCGACGAACGCCGCCGGGCCGCGTTTGCGGAACGGCAAGCCCGGGAACAGGCAGATCTGGCCCGCTTGTTCCGCTCGGCGGGCATTGATGCCATCCAGTTGCGCACGGACCAGCCGTACGCCATCGAACTGGCGCGCTTCTTTGAGATGCGGGAGAAACGGAGGTTGCGCGGCTAACCATGACGAAGGCCACACAAACCGTCCACAGCGCGGCGTCCGCCGTTCCGGCCCCCGATATCCGCGACATCCGTCCGCCGGTGGAAATCGCCAATCCCTGGGTGTGGCTCGGCTGGGCGCTGCTGGTGCTGGCGTTGGTGGCGGCGGGGGTTTTACTCTGGCGCTGGTGGCGGCGGAAAAAAAACGTCGTGGCTCTCGTTCCCCCCGTGCCGCCGCATGTGCGCGCCAAACAACGGTTGGCCAGCGCGCTGGCGCTCATTGGGCAGCCGCGGGAGTTTTGTATCGCCGTTTCAGACGCACTGCGCGTCTATCTGGAAGAACGATTCCAGTTCCGCGCGCCGGAACGGACGACCGAGGAATTTCTGCTCGACCTCAAAAAAACCGATTTGTTGCTGCGGGATCAAAAGGAGAGCCTGGAGGAATTTCTCACCCGCTGCGATCTCGCCAAGTTTGCCAAGTATGAACCGCGCGAGTTGGAACTGCGGGAGCTGCACGCGTCCGCGCTCCGGCTGGTGGAAGAAACGGAGCCGTCGCTCGAACCGGCGGGCCCGGGCGCCGGGCCGGCAACCGTGCCGCCATCACCGGCGGTTCACCAACCATCCGAACCCGTCACTCAAAATCCGCAACTGACCAATCGCGTGTGACGTTCGCTCATCCTTATTTTCTGTTGCTGCTGCTGTTGCTGCCGGCTTTGGCCTGGCTGAAAGGCCGTCGGGGTGAGCCGCCCGCATTTCTCTATTCCTCGGCACAACTGGTGCGGGGACTGGTCAACATCACCCCGTATCGCGCGGGCCGTTTTCTGGCCGCCCTGCGTTGGCTGGCGTTGGCGCTGCTCATTGTGGCCCTGGCCCAGCCCCGGCTGACGCGGAGCGAAACCCGGATCACGGCGAGCGGCGTGGACATCGTGGTGGCGTTTGACATGTCCGGCAGCATGGCGGCCGAGGATTTTGAAATGAAAGGCCAGCGTGTGAACCGGCTGACCATGTCGCGCGAAGTGCTGCAGAAATTTATTGAGAAACGACCGAATGACCGTATCGGACTGGTCGCGTTTGCCACGCAGGCTTACATCGCTTCGGCGCTGACGCTGGACCATGATTTCCTGCTCCAAAATCTGGAACGGTTGCAATTAGGCACCATCCCCGCCGACCGGACAGCCATTGGGTCGGCGCTGGCCACGGCGGTCAATCGCCTGCGGGAGGTGCCGTCAAAAAGCAAGATCGTCATCCTGATGACCGACGGCCAAAACAATGCCGGCACCATCGAACCGCTTAAAGCTGCCGATGCCGCCCAGGCGCTCGGCGTGAAGGTCTATACCATCGGCGTGGGCACCCGGGGACAGGCGCCCGTGCCGGCCCGGGACATGTTTGGCCGCCGATTCTACCAAATGGTGGATGTGGACATAGACGAAGCGACGCTTCAAGAAATCGCCCGGCGCACCGGCGGCCAGTATTACCGCGCGGACAATGCCCGGAAATTCCAGGAGATTTATGCCGAGATTGACCGCTTGGAAAAAACGGAGGCCGAAGTAAAAAAATACTCGCACCATCGCGAACTGTTTGCGGGATTGGCCGCGGCTGGATTGCTACTGGTGCTGGCAGAAACCGGGCTGGGCCAGACCATCTGGAGGCGCCTCCCATGAGCGGGTTCAGGTCATCTTGTTCCATTGAGGGACGAAGGAAAAACCGCGACGCGAGGCGCCCGGCCGCTTCTCCCTCTTTTCACGATTGCATCTCCTGACGGGCTTTATGCGTTTTGCTCAACCCCATCTTCTCTGGCTGTTGCTGGTGTTGCCTCCGGGAATGGGCGTGTTCTTTTGGTGGGCGCAACGGCAGCGGCAACAACTGCGGCAACAATTCATTCAAGCGCGGCTGTTGCCCGGATTGACCACGGGACTTTCCCCCGGGCGGCAACGCTGGCGTTGGGGATGTCTGTTGGGCGGCGTGATCTTTTTAATTCTGGCCTTGGCGCGACCGCAATGGGGGTATGCCTGGGAGGAAGTCAAACAGCGCGGATTGGATATCGTTGTCGCGATTGACACCTCGAAAAGCATGTTGGCCACTGACATTGCGCCGAACCGATTGGCGCGCGCGAAATTGGCCACGCTGGATTTGCTCCGCCTGGCCCGGTCGGATCGGATGGGTTTGGTGGCCTTCGCCGGCACCGCCTTTTTGCAATGCCCCCTGACTCTGGATGAAACTTCGTTTCGGCAGAGTTTGGACGCGCTCGACGTGAACATCATCCCCCAGGGCGGCACGATGATCGCCGAGGCGATTGACACCGCCCTGGCGGCTTTTACGAAAGAGAACAACTTCAAAGTGCTGGTGTTGTTCACCGATGGCGAGGATCACGGCGGCGAAGCCCTGGCCGCCGCCGAACGCGCCGCCCAAGCGGGCATGCGCATTTTCACCATCGGCCTCGGCACGGCGGAAGGAGAATTACTGCGCATCCCCAATGCGGCGGGCCAGCCGGATTACGTGCGGGATGAGCAGGGTAACGTGGTCAAATCCCGGCTCAATGAAGCCTTGTTGCAACAAATCGCCGGCGCCACCGAGGGCGGATTTTACTTGCCGCTTCGCGGCGCCCGCGTGATGGAAACCCTCTACGAGCGCGGGTTGGCGCCGCTGCCGAAATCCGAGGGGCGCGAGAAATTTGTCCGGCAGTATTACGAGCGTTATCACTGGCCGTTGGCGCTGGCCATCGTTCTGTTCGCCATCGAAATGTTGTGGCCCGAAGCCCAGCGAACGCGGCGGCCGGTTTCTCCCGGGGCGGCAGCCATGGCAACCTCGATATTGCTGCTGCATCTGGCGGTCGGGGCGGTGGCTTCGCCGGCGGGCGCGTTGCGGGATTATCGGGCGGGGCAATTCGAGCGCGCGCTCGAGGAATACCAGCGGTTGATCGCTGAGCAAAAGTCCAAGGACGATCCCCGTCTGCATTTCAATGCCGGGACCGCTGCGTACCGCGCGACCAATTACACAGTCGCCATCAAAGAATTCGGCCTGGCCGCGCGCGCGCCTGATGTGAAACTGCAGCAGGCGGCCTATTACAACCTGGGCAACACCCAGTTCCGGATGGGCGCTCAAGCGGAGGATCTGGACACATTGCAACGGTCCTGGGAGGCCGCCCTCCAGAGCTATCAAAACGCCGTGAAGTTGGATCCGCAGGATCCGGACGCCGCGTTCAATCGGGACTTTGTCCAACAGGCCATCGCGCAGATCGAACACCTGCGTGAATTGGCCCGGCAGGCGCGGGCCTCGGCGGACCAGGAATTCAAGCGACGGAATTATCATGGCGCGCGCCAGATCATGGAGCAATTGCTGCAACAAAACATCGCGGCGAAACCGTTCGAGGATTTTGCCCGCAAAATCATTGAGATTGATGAAATCGCCAACCCCTCACCTCCGCCTTCGCCGGGGACTCCTCCTCAGCCTTAGCCTGTGTGGCTGGCTGGCCGCCGGGGCCGCCACCCAAACCTGGGCGCCGGAAGATTTCTTCCACGACGGCGCGTTGAACTATCTGTCGAACAACATCCCGAACGCGCTCGCGGTGGTGACCAACGGCCGGGCGCGGTTTCCTGACGACCGCAAACTGCAGCAGCTCGAGGAATTGCTCAAACAACAGAACCCGCAATCGCAGTCTCAATCGGAGTCATCCCCGTCGGAAGCCGCCCAACCACCGGATCAACCGCCTCCGGAAGAACAACCCGACGCGTCGCCATCGCAAACGTCCCCGGAGCAAACGCCCGAACAACCGCCTCCCGAGCAAGCGCCGGAGAAAACCCCATCCGTGGCACCCGGACAAATGACCCCCGAGGAAGCGCGCCGATTGCTCGACGGGCAAAAAGACGAGGAACAAGTGTTGCAGTTCCGTCCGGAACAAAAGCCCCGGGATCCCAACCGCCCATTCCGGGATTGGTGAGTTCGCCACGAGACGACCTCGGGATTTGTCGAAACTTGGAACAGCGGTGGTCCGGCGGCATATTGGCGGCATGGACAAACAACAGGTCGCGGAAATCCTGGTTGAAATCGGCACGTTGCTCGAGTTGCAAGGGGAGAATCCCTTCAAAACCCGCGCTTATCTGAATGCGGCCCGCACACTGGAGAGCCTGAATGAACCACTCGAACAACTCGTGGCGGAGGATCGTTTGGGCGGCATCAAAGGTATCGGCGCCGCGCTGCAACAAAAAATCACCGAACTCGTCACGACCGGCAAACTGGCTTATTACGACGAATTGAAAGCCTCGGTGCCGGCCGGATTGGTGGCGTTGTTGGAAGTCCCCGGTTTGGGACCGAAGAAAATTCAGGTGCTGCGGCAAAAGTTGGGGATCGAATCCATCGAGGCGCTGGAACGCGCCTGCCGCGCCGGGCAGGTCGCCACGCTGCCGGGGTTCGGAGAGAAAACCCAGGCGAATTTGCTGGAAGGCATTGAGCGGCGGCGGCGTTACGCCGCGAAACATCTGCTGAGCACGGCGCTGGCGGCGGCGGATCCTTTGCTGGAGGCCTTGCGGGCGCAGCCCGACGTGATCCGGTGTGGCACCGCCGGCAGCTTGCGGCGCAGCAAGGAAGTCATTGGAGACATTGATCTGCTGGCGTCCTCGCAACAGCCGGCGCGGGTCATCGAATTTTTCACCCAGCAACCCGGCATTCTCAAGGTGCTGGCCCAGGGAGACACCAAAGCGAGCGTGATTCTGGCGGGCGGCATCCAAGCCGACCTGCGAGTGGTGAGCGACGAGGAGTTCCCCTTTGCCCTGATGTATTTCACCGGGAGCAAGGAACACAACATCGTCATGCGCCAGCGCGCCATCGAGCGCGGGCTGCGGCTGAATGAATACGGATTGTTCAAATCCACCGAGGAGACGCGCGATCCGCAGCGGCGGCTGCCGTGCCAGGATGAGGCGGAGGTCTTCGCCCGGTTGGGGCTGGCCTTTGTGCCGCCCGAACTGCGCGAGGATTACGGCGAATTCGCCGCCGCCGAACAAGGCGATCTGCCGCGCTTGATCGAGTGGACGGACCTGCGCGGTTCGCTGCATAATCATTCCACCGCCAGCGATGGACACCAGACCCTGGAGGAAATTGCCGCGCACGCCCAGGAACTGGGTTTGGCTTACTGGGCCGTCACCGACCACTCCAAATCGTCCTTCCAAGCCAACGGGCTCGATGCCGCCCGTCTCCGCCGGCAAATCCAGGAAATCAAAGCCCTCAACCAACGCCTGGCCGACCAAGGCAGCGCGTTCCGCCTGCTCACCGGCACGGAGGTGGACATTTTGCGCGACCGGCTGGATTTCGACGACGATCTGCTGGCGGAATTGGACGTGGTAATCGCCAGCCTGCACGTGGCCGCAAACAATGAAGCCGACAACACCAAGCGGCTGATTCGCGCGGCGCAAAACAAATTTGTCCATGCCCTGGGGCATCCGTCCGGGCGGTTGTTGCTCGAACGCGAGCCCTATCCCATCAACCTGCAGGCGGTCATGGACGCCTGTGCGGAAACCGGCACGTGGATCGAGCTGAACTGCAATCCGCGTCGTTTTGACCTCGATTGGCGGCACTGGCCTTATGCGCGGGCCCGGGGCGTGAAATGCGTCATCAATCCGGACGCCCACCGTCGCGAACACGCCGGCTATCTACGCCTTGGCGTGGCCGTGGCCCGGAAAGGATGGCTCACACGTGCCGATGTGATCAACACCCTGCCCTTGGCACAACTACACCGCGCCCTGGCCGCCAAACGCAAATCTTGACGGGTGATGGCGGACGGATGGGGTGGCCCCATCCACGGTTCACCACCCGGCGCCCGATTCGCCGACCATAAAAAATAAGGAAAATAAGGGGTTGACATTTGGCGGGTCTGGTCAATGCTTACACCAGACTAATCCCATGGTGTAGGGTTCCTTTGGGAGCGAATTATGATTTCAAACGAACGACCATCGCCCTTTCGCCCGCGGCCTCATCACTTCAGCGGCACGCCGCCCAAACCTCCGGTCAACGAGGACACCCTGCGCACGGAACGCATTCAGGTGGAACGCAAGACGTTCGTGTTCATGTTGAAGGAAAATCCGCGCGGCCGGTTTCTGCGTATCACCGAAGATGTCGGCGGGCGCCGGGATACCATCATCATTCCCGCGCCGGGACTTGAGGAATTCGCTAAAGTGGTGGAAAGCCTGGCCAAGACGGCTGCGGAATTGCCGCCCCAGGAGACGTAACTCTTTCCGTCAGGCCCCAGTCCCGGCTGCGTCAGCCCGACGGGGGCTTCGCCGGACAGGTTTCGGCTGGCTGGGCAACCGTTTGCGCGCCCGTACCCGGGGCGCGTCCCCCCATAACCCCTCCAAATCATAGCGTTCCCGCAGGTCGGTGCGCATGACGTGGACGATCACATCAAAGTAATCGAGCACCAGCCAGGCGGCCGGCGGTTTGCCATCCACGGCGCGCGGGTGCAGCCCCATCTCCCGCCGGAGTTTGTCAGTGATTTCGTTCACCACCGCGCGCAGGTGCGGTTCGCTCGTGGCGGAGGCGATGACAAAGTAATCGGTGATGGAGGACAATTGGCGCAGGTCCAGGATGACAATGTCTTCCGCTTTTTTGTTGTCTGCCAGTTCGCGGCAAAGCAAAGCGAGTTTTCGTGAATCCATCGGGGAAGAAGATGCCGGAGCCACGGTCAAAGATAAAGCCGGGAATTACCAATGGCCTCCGCCACCGCCGGCGGCACCAGGGTGTCAATCAGTTGGCCGGCCCGCACGCGCGCTCGGATTTGCGAGGAGGAAATCCCGCAGGCAAACCCCGGAAGCGTGCGCCCGCGGAAGGGCGGCGGAAAATCGGCCAGTGGTGCGCCGGGACGCGGGATCGCGACAAACTCCGCCAGGCGCGCCAGTTCGGCCGCTTCGCACCAGGCGGGGAGTTTGGCTACGTTGTCCGCACCGACGAGATAAAATAATTCCGCCTCCGGAAAGCGCCGGGCGTAGTCGCGCACGGTCGCCACGCTGTAAGAAACGCCGCCCCGGCGGATTTCCTGATCGTCCACCGCGGCCCAGGTTTGCCCGGCGAGCGCGAGGCGCAGCCAGCGCAAGCGTTCCGGGGCGGGCGCGTGTTGGCGGTCTTGTTTGAAAGGGGATTGCGCCGCTGGGATGAAGCACAAGCGGTCGAGGTCAAGCGCTTCCAATGCCGCCCGCGCCACGAGCAGGTGACCCAGATGAACCGGGTCAAACGCACCGCCAAAAAGTCCAATTCGCCGCATCGCCCAAGCCCTCACCGTTGAAAATGCCGGTCGGCAAAGTCGAGGTAGTACGCCCAATCTGTTGCCGTTAATCCGTGTTTGCCGGCGCGGATATGGTAGCCGATAAATTGGCCGATGGACTGATGGAGCGGCGGCTGATCGGAGGCATTCAATCCGGGCCGGTCATACAACCTGTAAACCGGCTCGGCGTTTAGCGCGGCGAGGAATTCACCGCGCGGATCCGCCCAAGAATCATCCGCCGCGCTGGCCACATAAACCGGCCGGGGCGCGACCAGGGCGATGAGTTCGTGTTGGTCCACCGGCAGGGCGGTTTCGTTGTTGGAGTATTGTTTGAAATTGCCGCAGAACCAGTGCGGGAAACGGCGGTTCAGGTCGGCCGTCGTTTCGCCAAACCACCGTCGCGCCAGCGCGGCGCCGCCCTCGCCGGAGTTGTTGGCGATGACCAGGGCAAACCGCGGGTCGCGCGCGCCGGTCCACAACGCCGTTTTCCCCAACCGCGAGTGGCCGATGACCGCGACGCGCCGGGCGTCCACCGCCCGGTCGGTTTCCAGATAATCCAGCGCCCGGCTCAATCCCCAAGACCAGGCGCCGATGGCACCCCAAGCGTCCGGAGGAAATTCAGCGGCCCCGTCCGCCGGCTTGAAAGCACCGCGCACCCCGAGTTTCCAGCCGGCCTCAAAATCCGGCTCCAAATCCCCGTAATACGCCGTCACCAGCGCGTAGCCGCGGCGCAGAATCATCTCCACCGGCCACCGGCTGGCATTCAACCCCCGGCACGCTTCCGTGGCCCGGTTGTTCACCACGCAATCGCCAAAACGCGCCGGCATCCAACGCTCCGAGAGACGGATGCCGGGATCGGTGTGGATGGCGTGGTTGCCGGCGAAGTTCAGTCCCAAAAATGCGGGGACCCGCCCTTTCACTCCGTTGGACACATAGAGCAACAAATTCATGCTCGGCCCGTCCGGGCGGCCGGTGAACCAAAGGGTGATCTCTTTCCGGGTGGCGAGACCGTCGAGCGCGCGCGCATCCACGGAAGTCACCTCAAACGTCATGGCCGCCGGGCGGTCCGGGCTGCGCCCATAAACCTGCTCTTCAAAAAGCCGGAGCAGTTCCGGTCGCCGTTTCGTTTCCCAAACCGCCGCACGGGTCACGGGGGTGCCGTCCGCGCAGACGAGCGGGTCGGGCAGGGTGTAGGGGGGCACTTGGGATTCGTCGGTGTTCGTGCGGGGCCGCGGTTGCGCATTCACGGCGGCGGCCAGGACGCCGCTCACGAGGAGGACAGATTGCCAATGCATAGCTTGCTGGATCAACGGCGCGGCCAGCTCGCTTCAATTTCTTCCAGCGTCCGGCCTTTGGTTTCCGGCACCATCGTCAGCACGAACAGGAATCCGAGCAAGCTGCAAAACGCATAAACGCCAAACGTCCGGGCCGGGCCCACCGCCGGGTTGTCGTTTAACATCGGAAAGGTCTGCGCCACGATGTAACAGGCGCTCCAAATGGTGAACGTGGCGATGGACATGGCCCGTCCGCGGAGTTGGGTCGGAAAAATTTCCGAGCACAAAATCCACGGAATCGGCCCAAGCGCCATGGCAAACGCCGCGATGAATAACAAAATGCCGAGCAACAGCGGGAGCCCGCCCGCGCCGGAGTGGAACATCCATCCCACCGCGCCCAAGGCCAGCACCTGCGTTGCGAGGCCGGTCAACAACAATGGCCGCCGCCCCGCCCGGTCCACCAGTGCAATCGCCACCAGGGTGAACCCCACGTTCACCAGGCCGATCATGACCGAGGATTGGAACGCGTCCTTGATGCCCACGCCCGCCGTGGTGAAAATTTTTGTCGAGTAATACATGATCGCGTTGATGCCGCTGAATTGCGACACCGCCATCAACAGCACCGCAATGATCAACGGGCGTCGGAAACGCGATTGAAACAACTCGCGGAACCGGGCCCGCTTCTGGCCGAGCGCCTCGCGCACCGCCGCCAGCTCCGCCTGCGCGTGCGCCGCGCCGCCCATCCGGGTCAGGATCGGAAGGGCCTCCGCCTCGCGGCCGGCCTGGATCAGCCAGCGCGGACTTTCCGGAACGAAGAAGAGCAATCCCAACAACACCATCGCCGGCGCGACCTCCGCGCCGAGCATCCAGCGCCAGCCCCGGGCGGCGTTCCACACTTCATCGCCCGCCCCTTGGATGCGGGCATTGATCAACAGGGTGAAGAAGATGCCCAGGACGATCCCCAGTTGGAACAACGCCCCCAGCCGGCCCCGTTGCGCCGCCGGCGCCTGCTCCGCGATATAAACCGGGCAGATCATCGAAGACGCGCCAATCCCCAATCCGCTCAGAAACCGCGCCGCCAGAAATTCCACAAAGGTCCGCGGGATGGCCGCGAGCACGCCGGACACGGCGTAAAGCACCGCGCATAGAAAGAGCACCTTGCGCCGGCCAAACCGGTCGCTGAGAAAACCGGCAAACATCGCCCCCGGAATGCAGCCCAGAATGGCGCTGGCCCCGACCATCCCCTCCTGCGCGGGACTGAGGGCGAAATGCATCTTGAGATATTGGTTGGCCCCGTTAATGACCGCGGTGTCGTAGCCGAACAGGAAACCGCCCACAGCCGAAACCAGCGTGACCAGCAACAGGGAATACCGGGGGAGGATGGGAGAAGCAGTCATCGTTTTGCTCAAAAAAAGATTCAACAACACCGGCGCACGCCGTGGAACCGTTGTTCCGTAACCGCGACGTAAAGTTTGCCCGCCTCGGCCCGCCCGTAACCGCCCGGGGTCACGGACGCGGCGGCCGTCCCGGTGCCCGCGCAATGGGGTTCGTTGGCTTGGTGTTGGGCGCGTTCCAGCGCGGCTTCGCCGGAAAGCTCCTTGGCCAAGGCCAGGGCCAGGGCCGCCACCCCCGCCGCTCCTACCCGCGTGCGGCGTCCGCCCTCCACCACGGCGTAATCCGGCAGCCAGACCGGCTCGGTTTCATGCAGTTGCGGCGGTTTGCGACCGGTGAGCAGCAAAATCCATTCGCGCGCGCTGAGCACCAGGATGATGCTCACGAGCGAGAGAAAACAGCCGGCGACCACGGCGTCCAACACGTTGTTGAAATGCAGGGTGCGATACTGGGAAAGTTCGGCTTCCGCCGTCTCTATTTTTTGCGTCAATTCCGCCCCGGTTGCCGACGATACGAGCGTCGTCTTCATTTCTTCCAGCGCGTCTATCTTCGTCTGCAGCACCCGCGCCTGCGCCAGAAAGCCGATCCGCGGATCGGGATGCCCGATCTTTTGCACGCCCGCCGTGAACGTCACCGCCACCAGCCACACCAACGGCCCAAACGCCACCAACGCCAGCCACGGCTGACCCCGGCGGCCCGGGGCGTTCCCCTCTCCGCGTTGCGCGGCGGCCCCGCGCTGCAGTTCCATCTTGAGAATGATGGTCACCGCCAGGCACAGGGCGATGGCGGCCAGCATCTGGTTGGCAATGCCAAACAACGGCCAGAGCGAGTTGATGCCGCCCAGCGGATCCCGCACGCCTTGCACGAGAAAATAACCCCAGCCGCACACCATCAGGCCGCTGGCGACCAGGTTCGCGCCCAGATTCCGCGTATTGCCCAGCGGCTTCCACAAATGTCCCAGGAAATCGTGCAGGATGTAACGCGCCACGCGCGTTCCGGCGTCAATCGTGGTCAGAATGAACAACGCCTCGAACATGATCGCAAAGTGATACCACAGGTCGAGTCCGTGTCCGCTGACGGCTTTCGAGAAAATCTGCGCCATCCCCACCGCCAGGGTCGCCGCGCCCCCCGTGCGCCCGAACAAGGTGTGTTCCCCCACCAGTTGCGCCAGTTCATCCATGTGCTCCACTGCGACCGGGAAACCGAGGGTCGTGATCTGGGTCGCCACCGCCGCCGCCTCGCCCTTCACGTTCATCGCGAAATACACGCCCGGGTCCATCGTGCAAGCGGCGATCATGGCCATGATGGCCACCAACGATTCCAGGCACATGGCCCCGTAGCCAATGGGCCGCGCGTAACTCTCGCGGGTGATGAGCTTGGGCGTAGTCCCGCTGGCGATGAGCGTGTGAAAACCGGAAATGGCGCCGCAGGCGATGGTGATGAAACAAAACGGAAACACCGGCCCCGCCACCACCAATCCGGTGCCGTCCACAAACTGCGTCAACGCCGGCATCCGCAGATCGGGCAGCACGAGAAAAATGCCAACCGCCAGCACCAAGATGGTGCCGAGCTTCATGAAGGTGCTCAAATAATCGCGCGGCGCCAGCAACAACCACACCGGCAGCACGCTCGCCGCCAGGCCATAAAGAATGAGCGCCCAAGCCAGCGGCTCCGCCCCCAGCGTGAACACCCGCGACCACGACACCGATTCATAAACCAGCTTGCCGCCCCACACCGCCAGCAACAGGGCGGCGATGCCCAGGATCGAACCCTCCAGCACCTTGCCCACGCGCACGAACCGCAAATACCCCCCCAGGAACATCGCAATCGGCACCGTCGCCCCCACGGTGAACACGCCCCACGGGCTTTCCGCCAGCGCCTTGACCACCACCAGCGCCAGCACCGCCAGCAGAATGACCATGATGGCCAGAATGGCGATCAAGGCGATGAATCCCGCCGGGGTGTTCAATTCCTCCTTGACCATTTGTCCGAGCGACCGGCCATCACGCCGCAGGGAGGCAAACAAGATGATGAAATCCTGCACCGCGCCGCCCAGCACCACGCCAATGAGAATCCAAAGCGTGCCCGGCAGATAGCCGAATTGCGCCGCCAAGACCGGGCCGACCAACGGACCGGGACCGGAGATCGCCGCGAAGTGATGGCCGAAGACAATCCACTTGTTGGTTTTGACGAAATCCTTGCCGTCGTCGTGGACTTCGCAAGGCGTGGCCCGGCGATCATCCAGCGCCAAAATGCGGGCGGCGATCCATTTGGAGTGAAACCGGTAGCCAATGGCATAGGTGCATAGCGCCGCCGTCAGCAGGTAGGCGGAATTGATCGGCTCCCCCCGTTGCCAGGCCACCGCCACGTAAGCGCCAGCGCCCAATACAGCCACCACCAACCAGCCCAGAAATTTCAATGCCTTGCTCATAAGCGCCCGTAACGGCGGCTTTATAGGGGGAAACCGTCGTCATGCCCAGCACGTTTTCCTCGTCGCATCCCGCCGGCTGCCGGCGAACCGGCAATGAGCGCGGCGGGTTGTGGAAGCAGTGGCTTTACCCAGGCCAGTCGTCGCCGCAGCCCGGGCAATCGGTGAGGTGTTGTTGGCGTTGACCCCAGCGCGGAAACTGGATGGCAACGGGCGATAGCCAAAGCGCCCAAGGGGCCGCCACTGGCGCCGGTTGAGCCGCGGACACAATCGTCCGGGCGACGGAGAACCCAAACCGCGCCGATGTTTCGTTAAAATTTTTGCCGCGGCGTCTCAACTATTTACCGCCTTACCAAAAGAGAGCCTAATCTTTTACAATTTGAACTAAAACCCGTGGTCCTTGGATTCTGCCGTTGCCCAGGCACAAAGTTCAGCGGGCACTCAAGTTTTCCAAGTAAAAGCGATTTTACCGGTTATCCGCGCTCCTTCGGGAAAGACCAAGAAAGGGTTCCATCAAAAGCAAAACTAACTCTTGGCTCCACGGCGCGGCATGGTGTTCACCGATGCCTTTGACGGCAATAGTTTAGGTTGACAACAATCACCTTCCGGATATAATGCCCGCAAAATCAGTGGTAAGCTCGTGATAATGTAAATTAGACCTCGTTCATCACCAAACGCAAAGGACTACTCTCCTATGAAAACCAAAGTTGTTTCTCTCGTCAGTGCGGCGGCGTTGACCATTGGCTTGGCCTGGCCGGCAGGGGCCGAATTGGTGACTTATTATATTGATAGCAGCCAGAGCAGCTTGACGATATCCGGACACGCTTTCGGGCTCCAGTCAACCGCCCAGGTGCCCGGCTCGTTAGTGGATGCTTTCGCGGGCACGATCACCGGGGATCTGAGCGGCGGCGTGCTGACCTTCAGCGGCGGCAGTGCGATCACCGCGTTGCTGAACCCGGCGGGGCCTTTTACCACTGCCGACAATTTGTTCGATGGTCCGGGCAACTACGGGGTCCAAGCCGACGGGTTTGTTACCGGTTACGGCGTGGCGAATATGAGGGGCATCTATCGCGACCTCAAGTTTGATATCACGACCGGCACCGCGCAGAACGGCTCGGCCCCCAACGGCCAGAACATAATTCTGACGGAGGGGCATTTGGACTACACGATAGTGCTGAACGGCACGCTTTTCGAGGGCAAGTCATCGTCCTTGGTTGGCCGGGGAGGGGCGAACACATCGGATTCGCTGGTGACCCTGACCCCGACTACCTTGATTCTGCCGGTGCAGATAACCACCGGTGATTATTCCAATCGGCGGGAGAATTATGAGGGAGTGATCGTCGCCGTTATTCCCGAACCTGGCGTGCTCAGTCTCGGTCTGTTTGGAATGGCAGCGATCTTGATCGCCCGGGCGCGCCGCCACGGTTGACATTTACGATTCGGTCCACCCGGTTTGCGGAAGAAAGCAAGCCGGGCAGGCGGCGGGGCGCCGGCCTCTGGAACGAGGGACGCCCGCCCATGTCGGCGGGCGGGCCGTTTGACTGCGGGAGGGGGATCCCGTCGGCTTCTAAAGCCGGCGGAGGGAGGGCCAGAGCGCCGATTGGAGTGCGCGGTTTAGGCATTGACCAGCGCCCGCACAGGCGGGAGGCCGGTTTGAGAACTCATCAATTGTTTGCGAAAAACCTATGAACACATCTCCCACTGATCCGTTGATTCGGCACACACGGCCCCGGCTTGCAAAACGGCAAAGTCTCCCGCTTTCCGTCTTGGCGGCGACCTTGGTTTGGGTCGCGGGCGCCTCCGCCCAGATATCCACGTTTGACGGAGGCAACGATGCGGGCTGGCTCCGTTCCACCACCCCGGAGGCCACCTTCAGTTTTCCGCCGGACGCCACAGGTGGCCATGCCTATCGTTTGCAGGGAGACCCGGCCCGGTCCGGCGCGGAGACGAATGCGCGGGCTTTCAGCTACCTGACCAATCGCATTTACACCAACTTCTTCGCGGCAGTGGATGTGGTGGCTTGGAATACCAATCAGGATTGCAACTTGGTGCTCGGCCTGATTGCCCGGGCGAGCAGCAACGAGATACTCTACGGCGGGGTGCCGTTCGACCCGAATCGGCCGACGGGGTTGACCCTTAATGTGCGGTTGCACAACTGGCGGGCCTATGTCGGGCCGGGCAACACCGGGCCGCTGGGGTCGCGCGACCAGATGAGCATTTGGGGCATTGTCAATGCGGCGGGCACCCTCATGCTGGGCAATCCGGCGGCGGTCACCCAGGTGGGATTCCGCTGGGTGCCGGGGCGGGCTTACCGGCTGGTCTTGAGCAACACCAATAATCTCGGCGACTGGCCGCAATATTACACCGGCGCGATCTATGACGTGAACGATCTGACGCGACCGTTGCTGACGATGACCGGGGATGACTCTTATTTCGGCAACTCGATGTACATTCCCCCGTACGGATATGCGGGCGTGTTCGGTTATCACTTGTCCGACGGGGATCCGGACCCAACGATGGACGTGACGTTTGACAATTTCTATGTGGGCGAGACGCCCCCGCCGGGCGTGGCGGCGCCGGGAATCCCACATGGATTGCCGGGGGCGCCGCAGGTGGTGAACCGGTCGCCGGCCTCGTTCCAGAATTTCCATCCCGCGGCCAGCGGAATCACTTTCCAAGCCACCACGCTGACCACGACCAACGGCGTTAAAGCCGACGCCATCAAACTCTATTTGAACTGCGTGAACGTGTCGGCGGATCTGGCGATTTCCGGTGAGGCCACCAATCTGAGCGTGGCCTATGCCGGCTTGGCGGCCAACACGGTATATCAGGCGCGCATTGAGCTGGAGGACACGCTGGGGCGGTGCACGACCAATGAGTTCACGTTTGACACTTTCAGCGACGCCTACCTGGCCTCCGGGGACGTGAAAATCATCGAATGCGAAGATTACGATTACGCGGGCGGCCAGTTCCTCAACAACCCGCTGGCCTCGGGCTATCTGACCAACGGCACTGGGCCGATCAACGCCGGCTCCGGGTATGTGGAGCTTTCGGGCACTGCGGGCCTGGATTTCTTTGACCATAACAGCGGGCCGAATCTGGAAGCGAACGCGTTCCGTTCGGGCGATCCGGTGGGGACGCAACAGGGGAACTACGGCGCGTTTTATTACGCGGATGTAAACGAGATGTCCGGCTTCGGTTATTCCCAGTATTACGACACCCAGCGGAGCAAATACGCGAACGTGAACCCCGCCCTCCACGAATACATTGTCACGCGCTTGGAAGGCAGCGAATGGCTGAATTACACGCGGGTCTTCGAAGGAACGCGTCACTACAACGCCTATCTGCGGACGGCCTGTGGTCTGGCTCAACCGGTGGCTTTCCAGCATATTGCCGCCGGGCCGGCGACCAACACCCTGGGCCGGTTTGAAGTGCCCAGCACCTTTTACCATCATAATTACCAGTATGTTCCCCTGCGGACCGCCGACGGCACTCTCAGCGTCGTCAACCTGAGCGGCACCGCCACGGTGCGGTTGCTGCTCGACAGCCTGCGCAACGACGCGACCAAATACGGGCTGGCCATGAATTACGTCGCCCTGGTGCCCGCCGCGCCGCAGTTGTTGTCGGCGGCAGCCGTCAACGACGTCTTCACGCCGGAAACCTGCGTATTGGTGGATGCGGAGGCCAAGAAGATCACGGTGCCGCAACGCGACAGCACCCGGTTCTACCGGATTCTCTGGACGCAGCCGGTGCGGATTACCGGGATCGCGTTCGCCGGCGAAAACGTCATCCTCAACTACCAATAAGCCGCGCCGCCCGCCGGGGCCGTTCCATCCGGGGTATTTCTTGCCTTCCGGGACGCAAGCGCCTTGATCCACAGCGGGTTCAGAGAGATCCCCATTGCGCTAGGCGGGCGGCTTCTTTATTTTTTGGCCGTCACATGAAGGCGGCGGCATCCAAATACGTCGAGAACAAGGGTTATCTTTCCCGGTTGGCCCGGACCGATGAATGGGCGGCGCGGGAGGCGCACGGCAATCTGCCCGGCGAATTCACCGACGAGGCGGAATGGCTGCGGCACATGCGCGAAGACTATCCGCGATTCGTTCCGTTCCTGACGCGCAAATGCGGCCTCCATTTCCACGGGCGCATCCTCGAAATCGGCGCGGGCGCCTGCTGGTTCAGCGCCGCGCTGTCCCGCCTGCCCCGCGTGGTGGAAATCGTGGCGACGGATTTTTCGCCGCGGTTGCTGAAGGATTTTGCCCCGCGCGTCTTTGAACTGCTCGGCGCCCGCGCCGACAAGATCACCCGCATGCCCGCGGATTTTCACAAGCTCCCGTTCGGCGACCAGCGTTTCCACTTCGTGGTCTGCTCGGCGGTGTTGTCCCAGGCCGTCAACATGGTCACCGTGTTGCGCGAAGCCCGGCGGGTGTTGCGTCCCGGAGGAAAGCTGGTGGCCATCCGCGAGCCGGTGTGGCCGCGTTTCCCCTTCCGCGCCCGGACGCGCCGCCCCGCCAGCCGCGCCCCGGCTCCCGGCGAAGAACAGTGGTACACCCTCGAGGAATATGGTGAGTTCTTCGCGCGCGCGGGCTTCGAACTCGAGGCCCGGCGCGTGAACCTGTCCAGTGGTTTGAAATACTACTTCAACGAGGTGGTCAACGGCTTGACGCACGCGCGCTACGCCTTGGTGGCCACCAAACGCACCCGCAAATAAAGTCGTCTTGCGGGCGCAGCCGTTGCCCCAGCGACGGCGGCTCAGTTTTCCGCAGCGGACTCGCGCGGCGGTTTTTGTTGCTCCCGTTCCCACTCGGCAAATTGCTGGCTCAGCTCGCGCCATGATTTCTTCGGAGGCCGCGGGCCTTTGACCCAGGCCACCTGTCGTCCGCGCCAAGTGGCGTAAATGGCGGGGACGATTTCCAGCGTCAGGAGGGTGCTGGTGATCAGGCCGCCGACCATCGGCGCCGCGATGCGCTGGATGGCTTCGGCCCCGGCGCCGGTGGCGAACAACGCCGGAAGCAGCGCCAGCACGGTGGTGGCCACGGTCATGAGTTTGGGGCGCACGCGCTGCACCGCGCCGTAGGTGATGGCCTCGAACAAATCATGCTGGGTCTGCATGCGCCCGGCGCGTTGCCAGGTGTGAAAGGCCTCGTCCAGGTAGATGATCATCACCGTGCCGGTTTGCGCGGCGAGCCCGGCGAGCGCGATGATGCCCACCCAAACCGCGATGCTGAGATGGAAATCCATCAACCACAACAGCCAGAAGCTGCCGGTCAACGCGAACGGAATCGAGAGCAAAACAATCAAGGTCTGGGGCACGCTTTGAAAATTGAGATACAGCAGCACGAAAATGATCGCGAGCGTTAACGGCACAACAAACTTCAGCCGGTCCCGGACGCGCAGCATGTATTCGTACTGACCGGTCCATTCCAGGCGATAGCCGGCGGGAAGCTGACCGGCGTGCTCGATTTTCTCCCGCACCACGGCTTTGGCGTCGGCCACGTAGCGACCAATGTCCCGGTCCGCCACGTCCACGTAAACCCAGCCGGCCAATGCGCCGTTCTCGCTTTTGATGAGCGGCGGGCCGGTGGTGATCTGGATGTCAGCCAGTTGGCCGAGTGGAATTTGAGCCGGGCCGGGATCCGAATCGCCGGGCGCGGATGTCGCGGCGGTGGCAATTCCTGTCGCGGTCCCGTTGCGCTGCGGCGCCGTTGGCGGCATGGCAATCGGCACCAACACCCGTTTCAATTTCTCCGGATCATCGCGCAATTCGCGGGCGTAGCGGACGTTGATGGAATAGCGCTCGCGGCCCTCGACCGTGCGGTCAATCGCCATGCCGCCAATCGCCGTTTCCACCACCCGCAGCACCTCCTCGACGTTCAGACCGTAACGCGCAATCGCCCGGCGGTTCGGGATGATGTCCAGATAATACCCGCCCACCGTGCGCTCGGCATAGACGCTGCGGGTGCCTTTTACTGCCTGCAAGACCCCTTCCAACTGTTCGCCGATGTCGGAAATGATCTTCAGGTCCGGGCCTAAAATTTTGATCCCCACCGGCGTGCGCGCGCCGGTGGAAAGCATGTCCATGCGCGCTTTGATGGGCATGGTCCAAGCGTTGACCAGTCCGGGAATGGCCAGGGCCGCGTCCATTTCCTGCACGAGTTCGTCCCAGGTGAGCGGACGCGCCTCGGGCCACACCCGGCGCAGCGGCCCGGCCAGCCACGCGGGCGCCCAGCGCGAATACCACCGCGGCTGGGGCACTGTGCGCCAGGCGGACGGCGGCTTGAGTTGCACCACCGTTTCGAACATCTCAAGCGGAGCGGGGTCGGTGGCGGTTTCGGCCTTGCCCGCTTTTCCGTGCACGGTAAGCACCTCGGGAAATTGCTTGAGCAGCCGGTCCTGGATTTGCATCAGCCGCGTCGCTTCGGTGATCGAAATCGTCGGCAGCGACGTGGGCATGTAAAGGATCGTGCCCTCGTTGAGCGGCGGCATGAATTCGCTGCCCAGCTTCTGATAGATGGGCACCGCCGATGCCACCGCCACGGCGGCAATGGCAATGGACAATTTGCGCCGGCGCATCAACGCGCGGACCCACGGGTCGTAAAGCCAATGCAACAAACGGCTGACCGGATGCCGGTGTTCCGGCAGCACCTTCGTGCGGGACATCAGCACAATGAGGGCCGGCCCCAGCGTGATGCTGAGCAGCGCGGCTGCCACCATGGTGAACGTCTTGGTGAACGCGAGCGGTTTGAAAAGACGCCCCTCCTGCGCCTCCAGCGCGAATACCGGCAGGAAGCTCACCGTGATGATCAGCAGGGCGAAGAACAGCGGTTTGCCGAGTTGCTGGCAGGCGCGGATGATGATGGCCTGCCGCTCGGCGCGCGGCAAATCCGGCGGGGCGTGCTCCAGTTTTTTGTGGACGTTCTCCACCATCACCAGCGCCTCGTCGCACAGCACGCCAATGCTGATGGCAATGCCGGCTAGGGACATGATGTTCGCCGTCAGTCCCATGAAATACATTGGAATAAACGCCAGGGCGACGGCGATGGGCAGCGTGGTAATCGCCCGCACGGCCCCGCCGAAATCCAGCAGAAAAACGATCACCACCAGCGCCACAATGAGGCTCTCCACGAGTATCGTGCGTTGGAGGGTGCTGATGCTGCGCTGGATCAGGTCTGCGCGGTCGTAGGTGGTGACGATCTCCACCCCGGGCGGCAGCGACGGTTTCACCTCCGCCAGACGTTGTTTCAAGCGCTCATTCACGCGCAACACATTCTCCCCGTGCCGCACCACCACAATCCCGCCCACCGTTTCGCCTTCGCCGTTGAAATCGCCCGCGCCGCGACGCATCTCCGGTCCCAGCGTGAGGTTGCGAGCCACGTCTTTGAGCAGCACGGGGACGCCGTTTGCGTCCGCGCCCACCACCACGAGGCCCAGTTCCTCCAGCGATTTGAGGAAACCGTGCCCGCGCACCAAGTAGGTGGTGCCGTAGCGTTCCAGTTCGCGGCCGCCGACGTCGTTGTTGGCGCTGCGGATGGCGTTGATGATCCGGTCGAGCGGCAGGTGATAGGCGAGCAGGCGATCGGGGTCGAGTTCCACCTGATATTGTTTTTCAAAACCGCCAAAGGTCGCCACCTCGGCGACGCCTTCAATGCTTTGCAGCCAGTAACGCAGATGCCAGTCCTGAAACGAGCGCAACTCGGCGGCGTCATGTTGTCCGCTGCGATCCACCAGCGCGTATTGAAACCCCCACCCTACGCCGCTGGCATCCGGGCCGAGTGTCGGAGTGACCCCGGGCGGCAGTTGGTTCCCCAATCCCTGCAAGTATTCCAGCACGCGTGATCGCGCCCAATAAATGTCTGTGCCGTCGTCGAAGATCACATAAACGAACGAATACCCAAAGAAACTGTGCCCCCGGGCGGCGCGCACCCGGGGCGCGGCGGTGAGCTTGGTGACGATGGGATAGGTGATCTGGTCCTCGACCAAGGTCGGGCTGCGCCCCTCCCACGCGGTGTAAATGATGACCTGTGTGTCCGAGAGATCGGGAATGGCATCCAACGGCGTGTGTCGCAAACACCAAATCCCGGCGGCGAACAGCGCCCCAACCAGGAGGAAGACCAAGAACCGATTGCGCGCGCTCCAAGCGATGACGCGCTCGATGAATGAATCGGTGGAAGCGACGGGCGTGGGCATGGGCAGGGGATTAGGCTGAGCCAACCAGGGGCGTGAGGAAAATACAGAGGAGAATCCACGACACCGACTGCAAACTGCGTTTTAGGAATCGCCGGATCATCGCACAGGTTTCGGATAGCTTGGGCATGGGGATTGTGGGTTGCCGCATTTTATGGATGTTCGCCTCCCATTCCCGCAATCGCCGCCTTGAGCTGGCTTTCGGCGTCCACGAGAAACAAGGCGCGGGTCACCACCTGCTCTCCCGCTTCCAATCCGCCCGTGACCTCCCACCAGTTGTCCGTGCGCGAACCGATTTGCACCTCGCGCGGTTCCAGATGGTCATCCTCGCGCAGCACAAAGGCGAGAGTACGCGTGCCCGTGTCCAGGACCGCGCTGGCCGGCACCGCCAGCCGTTCGCCCAATTCAACCTCGATCTCCGCCTGCGCCCACATGTCGGGACGCAGCACGCCGCCGGGATTGGGCAGTTCCACCCGGGCCTCGCCCCGCCGCGTCTGCGGATCCATGTGGGGGGAGATGAACGTGATCCGACCTTCGTAGGTGCGGGGGCCCAAATGGGGAAATTCGAGCCACACTTTTTGTTGCAACTGGACGTGGACGAAATCGGATTCCGCCAGACTCAGGCGCACCCAGATGGGATCGAGCACGGCCACGGCCAACAATGTTTCCCCCGCTTGAAACGCCTGGCCTTCCGTGACGTTGCGCTGCAGAACATGCCCCGTGAAAGGCGCGCGCACCAACACCGTATCGCTCACCTGGCCCCGCTCCTCGAGGGCTTTTATTTCTGGCTCGCCAATTTCCCAGAGCCGCAATTTCTGTCGGGCAATTTCCAGCAGTGCATCGGCGTCGGCCCCGGGCACCGCGTGTTGGGCCTGGCGCCAGGCGATGAGGTAATCATTTTCCGCCGCCCGCACTTCCGGGCTGTAAACCGACAGCAGCGGCGCCCCTTGTTGCACGGGCGCACCGGTGTAACTGACGTGAAGTTGGCGCACCCAGCCGCCGAACCGGGGCGCCACAACCGCGTAACGTGTCTCGTCATGTTGCACCAACGCGCTGGCGTGGACGGTGAACGAAAGCTCGTGGAGCGCCACGGGCGTCGTCCGCAAACCGATGAGTTGCTGTTTCTCGGGGGTCAACATGACCGTGACCCGACCCGCTACATGTTCTTCACCCCCTGCCGGAGCCGCCTGGCCTTCCTGGGCCGGCACCAGTTTCATATTGCAGATTGGGCAATCGCCGGGACGCGAACTCGTATAGGTCGGGTGCATCGGGCAGAAAAACTTGGGTTGCCCTCCGCCCGTCGCTTGGGTTTCTCCCTCGGGCGAATGTTCAGGTTTTGCACAACCGCCAATGACAAGGAGCGCCAAAGCCAGCAGCGCGATTTGTCCTCGATAGCGCCGGTGCGGCGCGACCGAGGATGGCTGCGGGTCGAAGCGGTCGGCGGCGGTTGACCGCCAGCCAGGGAAACAGATACGGGAGGTTTTCATGGATTTGTTGTTTGTGCGGGTTGGATTGACGTTTCCGGCTCGGGGACGAACGGATCGAGGGCAGCGAAATCTTCAAAGCCGCCACGGAACACCAGGTCGGTGAGTTGAGTGTATTGTTCCACGGTGGCGCGAGCTTGGGCGAGTTCCGCTGTCACCAGCATCTGCCGGGCTTCAAACACATCGCGAAACTGGCCGCGGCCGCTCTCCCAGGCCGCGCGGGCGCTGGCAAGTGCGGCCTCGCTGCGCGGAATGATCTGGTCGCGATACAACTCCGCCTCGCGCCGGGCGGCGTCCAGGCGCACGGTCAACTCGCGCACCTCGCGGCGCAGTTCTTGCTCGTAATCGTTGGCGTCCAGTTGGGTCGCGCGCAGCTGGGCCTCATCCCGCTGAATGGCGGCGGCATACCGCTGGCGGTTGCCCCACGGCAGACGCAGACCCAGCATGACCATGCTCTGCCGGAAATCGCCGTTGCCGTGGTATTGCCGCACTTCCGCCCCGGCGCTCAGGTCGGGATAACGGGCGCGCCGCGCCACGTCCACGGCGGCCTCGGCTTCACGGATGGCTTCGCGGCGCACTTGAAGCTCCGGAGCCGCTTGCAACGCGGATTCGACGAGTGACCCGTTGAAAGTCACCGCGGACGCGATGGGCGGCAGGAGAAATTCGGGCCAGGGCGATTCCAGCGGGCGATTCAGCAGCCGGTTCAAATCCGCCCGCGCCTGGTCGCGCCAGGCCATATCGGTCGCCAGTTGGTTCGCGCGCCGGCTGCGTTCGTTCTGGAGACGCAGCACCTCGGCTTGGGTGGCGGTGCCGGATTCGTAACGACGTTGCGTGCTGGCCAAGAATGTTTCCAGCCAGTGCAAATCCTCGCGATCCAACCGCACGGTGCGGTCCGCCAACGCGATTTGAAAAGCGGCGCGGATCGCGTCGCGTTGGTACTGCCGGGTACGCAGCGTGACAATGGCTCCGGCGGTCGCGGCCTCTGCTTGGGCCAGACGGCGCGCAGCCTGCGGTTTGCCCCAGAACGGCAAGGTTTGCTCGATGCCGTAGAGCAGGTCGCCATCGTCCCGGCGCATCATCCGATCCGCGCCCATCACCCCAATGCGCACGGTGGGATCCGCCCAGGTGGGCACGGCCGCAGCATGCGCCTGCGCCGCATCGGCTCGCTCCTCAGCCGCGCGCACCGCCGCGTTATTGGTCCGCACTTCCTCCGCCAGAGCGCGCAGGGTGGCGACGGTTAGTTGCAGCGTGTTGGTTTCCGCTCGCGCGCTGAAGGCTGCAGCGGTGAGAACACCAACCAGATTAAAAACAAGACACCGACAAATCCGCATAACTCCAAACTTCCGAGAGGGAAAACGACAATTCGTGCGCCGGATCAGGGCACACCCCGGGCGGGAAGTTCAGAATGATCAAAGCAGCAGGGCGCAATCCCGGCGGAAAAGTGGGACGGCAGCCCGCGCGGAGGAAAATGGTGGCGGGAAAAACCCGCGGTTTTCATCAGCCCCTGACGGGATGGCCACCAACGTCAGCGGGGCGGGAAACAGTCGTTCGATGGGGATTGAAACCGGCGGAGTTGCCGGCAGCAACGGCGGGCGGTCCGCGTTCCCCGGCGCCACACAGCCACAGGTCCCGCCGCAATCGGCGCAACACGCACACCGGACGGCCACCGGGGTTGGTTGCCAATTGGGACATCCCGCCCCGGCAATCTGGGCCCATACCAGTCCGAGACTGAACCCAATGAGCAGCAGTGATTTCACATTGGCGCGACGCCGCGTTCCGGGCGGAGACTATTTCTTCCCGACCTTCGCCTCGGCTTCGGCGGCTTTGATTTTCTTAAGATATTTCGCGGGATTTTTGCGGAAATCCTTCAGGCAGGATTTACAGCAGAGCTTGACCTCCTGGCCTTCGTGAATGAAGACATAGGTCTTCATGCCCCCCGTGCCGAATGCCTCTCCCGACACCACGCAGGTCTTGAGAGGATACGGTTTTCCGCTCTTTTCATTCTTGGCATCCGCGGCCACAGCGCTCCCCGGAGCAGCCGCGCCCCCGGCGATCAGGACGACGATGGTGACGATCTTCAGCATTTTCATATTGCCTCTGTTTCTGACCTTAGAATACCTCAAGATCAAAATCATTCAAATTTAACATCACAAAAAAGGGGATCACGCTGCCCTCAGCCTTTTCCACCGTCACACAAAACTTTGTTGCAGGTGCAACAAAGTTTGTTGCGCCTCGGATGAGTCGGTGCCGTTGCCAAGCATCCAAGCGTATCTGGCGTAAAGTCCCCATGAATGAAGGCGAGGTGCGCTCACGCCAAAAGCGCCGGCTAGGCTACCAAGAAACCCACCCAACATTTCGCCACGCTAAACCAAGGCGAAGGGGAATCACGATGTCCCCAGTCTTTCCCAGAAAGTTCGTATTTGCTTTTGACTCTTTCCCGTGCGGCGCACTAGGCTGCCGGTGGAAAGGCACATTATGCGCTACGGCATCAACACATTTCTCTTTACCTCACCCTTCACCAATCAGAGCACGCGGCTCTTTCCGCGCTTCAAGAAATGGGGGTTTCAATCGGTGGAAATCCCGGTGGAAGACCCGGCGCATATTGATCCGGTCCGTGTGAAGCGCGCGCTGGACGCGCACGGATTGGTGTGTGGCTCGGTTTGCGCCTGCATGGGACCGGACCGCGACTTGCGCGGCACGCTCCAGGCGCAAAGGACGGGATTGCGTTATTTGCGACAACTGGTGGATCACGCGGCGGTGTTGGGGGCGAAATCCGTGGTCGGGCCCGTTTATTCCGCCGTGGGACGCGCCGAAGCAGTGCCCGCCGCGGCCTACCGGCGACAATGGGCCACCGTGGTGCAACATCTGAAAACCCTCGGTCAATACGCCGAAAAACGTGGCGTCCAAATCTGCGTCGAACCCTTGAACCGTTTTGAAACCGACTTCATCAACACCTGCGATCAGGCGTTGAAGTTGATCCGGGCAGTGGGCAGTCCGGCGCTGAAACTGCATCTCGACACGTTCCACATGAACATCGAGGAGAAATGCCAGGGAGAAGCCATCCGCCGGGCGGGCAAGCGGCTGGGTCATTTCCACGCCTGCGGCAGTGACCGAGGCACTCCGGGCAACGACCATATCAACTGGGATTGCATCACCCGGGCGTTGCACCAGATCGGCTACACCGGCGACGTGGTGATCGAATCCTTCACCACCGAGGTGAAAGTGATTGCCAAGGCGGCGGCCATCTGGCGGCGCATCGAGCCGACGCGCGATGAGATCGCCGTCAAGGGACTCCAGTTCCTGCGCCGGCAACTCGGGGTGCCTGCGGATGGATCCTGTTGTAGTGGCGGGGATTAACCCTTGCAGCGCGCAGGAGTCAGGCCTTTACGAAAACGATGGCCGGCACTAGAACATTAACCGAAATGGCGTCGCACCGTCGAATCCCGCCCTCGGTTCCCGGCCTGCCGGCCACCTCCTCCTCGTTGAGGGAGGAAAAGCGGGGGGCGGTTTACTGAAACGACGCCGATATGATAGAGAAATGCTCCAAACCGGAAATACCATGATGCAACGATGGCAAACGCGAATTTTACTGGGCGCGGCGGGCGCGCTGTTACTGCTGGCGGGAACGCGGGCAACTGCGGAAGGGGAAGCTGGTTTCCGTCCGTTGTTTAACGGGATCAACCTGGCGGGTTGGTGGGGCAAACCGGAATTCTGGTCGGTCAAGGATGGCGTCATCACGGGCCGCACCACACCGGAACAACCCACGCCGAGGAATACCTTTCTGATCTGGACGAATGGCACGGTGCGCGACTTTGAATTGCGCCTCGCCTATCGCATCACGGCGAACAACCCGCAGGGATTCGCCAACTCCGGGATTCAATATCGCAGCAAGGTTGTGGACCGGACGCATCTCGTCGTCGCCGGTTATCAGGCGGATTTGGAGGCCGGCCCGAATTACTCCGGCATCCTGTATGAGGAACGCGGACGCGGTATCATGGCGTTGCGCGGTCAACGGGTGACGTTCAGCCCGGACAACCAGAAAACCATCGTCGGCACGGTGGGCGATGCGGCGGCGATGCAGGCGGCCATCAAGACGAACGATTGGAATGATTACACCATCATCGCGCAAGGCCCGCATCTCCGGCATTTCATCAACGGCCACCTGACCGTGGACGTCACCGATGAATCCACGCGTGGCGCGCAATCCGGCGTAATTGCCCTGCAACTGCACGCCGGGGAACCGATGACGGTTGAGTTCAAGAACATCCGGCTCAAACCGCTGCGGAAAGCGGCCGCTCCCTGAGTGGGGCAACTGCCCGCCGCGCGATTCCACCCCACATTCCATGACTGCAAGGCAAAAATGGTGGCTGGTGATGCTGTTGGCGGCGGGCGCGCTGACGGTGTCCGGAGCCACGCGCATCGTCTTCCTCGCCGGCGGCCCCAGTCATCCGCCCGGCGAACACGAACACCGCGCCGGCTGTCTGCTGCTGCAATCCTGTCTGGAGGGAATGGCAGACGTGACCACGGTGGTTTACAGCAACGGCTGGCCGGCGGCGCCGGAGGTGTTCACGGGCGCGGATGCGGTGGTGCTTTACAGTGACGGCGGACGGCTGCATCCGTTGCTGCAAGGCGACCGGCTGACCACCTTGGGGAAGCTGATGGATCGGGGCGTGGGCCTGGCCGTGCTGCATTGGGCTTGCGACGTGGCAAAAGATTACGGCCAGCGCGAGTTTCTCGACTGGCTCGGCGGTTGTTACGAGCAACACTGGTCGGTCAATCCCCTCTGGACCGCTGAGTTCAAGACGTTGCCCGCGCATCCGATCACCCGCGGCGTGAATCCTTTCCAACTCTATGACGAGTGGTATTTCCATCTGCGCTTTCGGGAAGGTCTGGACCGGGTGGTGCCGCTGCTGACCACCGTGGCGCCCGCGAGCACCATGGCGCGGCCGGATGGGCCGCACACGGGCAATCCCGCGGTGCGTGAGGCGGTCGAGCGCCAGGTCCCGCAAATCGTGGCTTGGGCGGCGGAACGCGCCCAGGGCGGACGCGGCTTCGGTTTCACCGGCGGCCATTACCACAAAAACTGGGGCCACGATGATTTCCGCAAGCTGGTGTTAAACGGCATTCTCTGGGTGGCAAAAGTGGAAGTGCCCGCCAACGGCGTGGCTTCCACCGTCACGCCCACCCAACTGGAACAGAATCTGGACTTCAAAGGACCGCAGCGCCCGCGTCCCTCTTCTGGAAAATAAGCGGACAGGGACCTGCGCAGGCCGACTGCTTTCCAGCCGCAGGCCGGCTTTATCCGATTACAAACTGTTCAACACATCAATCAACTGGCGCAGCCGGCCATAATCGCGCCGGTTAAAGCCAAACGCGATGCGCTGGAGGTCCAGGTGCTCGCGATCCTCCCGCTCCTCGGGCGTGGGTTCGATACGCTGGATGGGCGGCCCGATGATGATGTCCTCGAAATCCTCGTTCATCGCTTCGAGGGCGGAATCGGTGGGGGCATGCTTGAGCCGGATGACAAACAAATCGCGCACAAACCGGGTGGAGTGAAAATTGCGGTAGAAACGGGTGATCAACTTCACCGCTTCGTCCGTGTTGTCGGTGATCCGATAGAGATTGAGATCGTCGGGGGAGATCAATTCGTCGCGCAGCAGGTGTTCGCGGACGTGTTTGTCCCACGTTTTCCAATACGTGCCGCCGGGCCGGTCAATCAGCACCAACGGCATGAGCTGGCTCTTCCCGGTTTGCATGAGCGTCAAGGTTTCGTAGCCCTCGTCCATGGTGCCAAAACCGCCGGGGAACAGGGCGATCGCATCCGCGTGCCGGACGAAAATCAGTTTGCGGGTGAAAAAGTATTTGAACGTGACCAGCTTTTTATCCTCGCGAATCACCGGGTTGGCGCTTTGCTCCCAAGGCAGACGGATGTTCGCGCCGAAACTCATCTCCGGGCCCGCGCCCTCATGACCGGCCTGCATGATTCCCGGGCCCGCACCGGTAATGACCATGTACCCGGCGGCGGCCATCTTGCGTCCGAATTCCGTGGCGTAGGCGTATTCCTTCTTCGTCGCCGCCGTGCGGGCCGACCCGAAGATCGCCACCTTGCGCGTGCTGGCGTACGGGGCAAAGAGGCGGAAGGCGTACCGCAACTCGCGGTTGGCGGTTTGAATGACCCGCACATCGCCCCGGTCCTGGACATCGGTCAACAATTTGAGGGCGTTCTCAATAATGTCGGCTACATTTTCCTCGTTGTACCCCCCGCCTTTGTAACGGATCAATTCTTCAATGCGGCGGGTCAGTTCCGGGTCGGCGGGAACTTTGTCATTCTTCTCAGGTTTTGGCATTGGCGTAGCCTAGAGGGTTCCGGAGGAAAAGCAACCGTGCCGCCCGTCGCCCTGAACTCCGGATTTTCTCGGGACCGCGCGGGCCTATTCTCCGCAAACATTACTTGCTCCGCCCCGGGGTCCCGGCGTATTAACGAAGGCAGAAAGCGTGACACAACACGTTGAAACCCAGGACAAATCATATCGAACAACACGACACATGAAACCGAATTACTGGATGAGCCTTTGCGCCGCCGGCATGGCGGCCTTCCTGTTGGGCTGCAACCCGGCGGCCCGAAAGGGCACGATCACCTCCGCTCCGTTTGGCCAGACACGGGATGGCCAGGCCGTGACGGTGTACACCTTGCGCAACGCCAACGGCATGGAAGCCCGGATCATCAATTACGGAGGCATCGTGCTCTCCCTGCGGGTACCGGACAAAAACGGTCAGTTGGGCGACGTGGTGCTGGGCTACGACACGCTGGCGGATTATGAGAAAGATTCGCCCTATTTTGGGTGCTTGGTGGGGCGTTATGGCAACCGGATCGCCCGGGGCCGGTTTGCGTTGAACAACCAGACCTACGAACTGGCGGTCAACAACGGGCCCAACCATTTGCACGGCGGCAAAAAGGGTTTCGACAAGGTCGTGTGGGACGTGGCGAGCGCGGAAGTCGGGCGCCACGGGCCGCAGCTTGAACTCCGTTACCTGAGCAAAGACGGCGAGGAAGGCTACCCCGGCAACCTGCAGGTCACCGCGGTTTACACCCTCACGGCGGACAACGCGTTACAGTTGGAATATATGGCCCGCACGGACCGGGACACCGTGGTTAATCTCACCCAGCATTCCTATTTCAACCTTGCGGGTCAGGGCGATATCCTCGGCCACATTGTTTATCTCAATGCCGACCGGTTCACCCCGGTGGACAGCACGCTGATCCCCACCGGCGAACTGCGTCCGGTGGCGGGAACGCCATTTGATTTCCGCACCCCCACAGCGATTGGCGCGCGGGTGAACGCGGATGACGAACAGATCCGGTTTGGCGGCGGCTACGATCACAATTGGGTCATCAACAAACCAGCGGGAGAACTGGGCGTGGCCGCGCGCGTGACCGAACCGACCACCGGCCGGGTGCTGGAAGTGCTCTCCACCGAACCGGGCCTGCAATTCTACTGCGGCAACTTCCTGGATGGCACCCTGAAGGGCAAGGGCGGCTGGGTTTATCAGCATCGGAACGGGTTCTGCATGGAACCGCAGCACTTCCCGAATTCCCCCAACCAACCGGATTTCCCCTCCGTGGTGCTCAAGCCGGATCAGACCTACCGGAACACCATCATCTACAAATTCTCGGTACAGAAGTAAACGGGTCGGCCCCCAGCGCGTGGCCCCATCGCCGACCGGGTCGCGGTGTGAAACCGCGGGCAGCTCAATCCGGAATCCAGCGGATTTCCGTGTGGTTGGTGTGGGCTTTGTTGATGGAGAAATCCCAGTACGCCGGGGCGGGGAACCGGGTGGCGTGGCCGTCCAGAAAGGTAAAGTTCGCGCCGCGACTGTGCAGGTTGGTGTGGACATAGTTCCAAAACCCCACAGCGGGCAGGTTCTTCGAATCGAACAACCACACCACCCGGGCGGGTTGCGGAACGGAGGCCAGCCGGCGGGGCCGATTATCCGCGCCGGTACCGTTGACGTGCTGGTTCAAGCAGTAATGGAATAGATTGTTCCCGTTGCTGCGCCGGGGGTTTGCGGGGCAAATCCACACCGAACGGCCCGGATCCACTTCGGCGTTCTTACGCCAAGCCTGATCGTGGTACCGCGGCAGCCCCAGGATCGCGGGCAACTGGATATACCAGCCGACGTTAGTGGCGGAATCCGAGGGGTTCGGCGTGCCGTCCGGCGGCAGAAAATCGTGGTTCTCGAGCGCGTAAAGCTGGGTGGCGGTGCCCCATTGCCGCAGGTTGTTCAGACACGACGCCCCGTGCGCCTTGGCCTTCGCCTTGGCCAGCGCCGGCAACAACAGCCCGGCGAGGATCGCAATAATGGCAATCACCACCAGGAGTTCAATCAAGGTGAACGCCCGGCGTCCCGCGGAAAAATAGTGCCGTTGCCGTTTCACAAGGGCTTTGGATTGGATGTGCCGCATTGTACCCGGCGCGGCGGCCCAAGGCAAGCCACCGCGGGGGAGGTCACGCTGAAGCCCGTTAACCAAAGCCAGGTTGTGGTAGAAAATTTAGGAGTGGATCCGACGTTTACCGCGTGTTCCGGTCCCCATTGTCCCGGCAGCAAAACGATTGCCTCCCGTGAATCCGGTCTGGCTTTTGCCGGGTGTTTTGGCCAAGGTTGGCCGGTATGAAAAATTTGGTGGTTGTCTGCCTGACGATTGTCACCGTGTGGTCCGCTGGGATCACGGGGCCGGCGTATGCCGAGAGCCATCGCGCCACCCATCTCGGAAATCCGGCCACGCGCTTCGCGCCGCCACTCGCCACGCCGGAGGATTTGCGCGCCTTGTTTCGCAACGAGAAGTTGCGTCCGGATTTCGGCGCCGTGCTGCAACAATGGGGCTGGACCGGCCGGCTGGACGATCTGTTCGCCGCCGCCGCGACCGCGGAGATTGCCGACATCAAAATTCCCATCGGCACCGTCATGCCGTTTATGTCCTCCCGCAAGAACGGCCGTCCCATCTGTCTGCGCAATGTCCTCTGGGCGGGCAAAGAACCCGCGCCCGCCTACGCGTTCTCCTTTACCTCGCTCGGACAACGTTATCGGTGCATCACGCCCAAGGCGTGCAGCAATTTCTTCCTGGAAGAACTGGGCGCGGAACCCCGGTTTGGACTCGCCTTGGAATGCACCACGCCCGATGAAGTCATTGCGGGCCGTCCCGTGCCGGTCTGTCTGACCGTCCGGAACACCGGCGATGTTCCCTTGCGCAAGGCCCAAGTGGTTTTGGACATCCCTGAAGGCGCGACGCTGGTGCGAACCACTGAGGGCGGAAACGCGGCGGAGGGACGCGCGATCTGGGAATTGGCCAATCTTCAACCCGGCTCTCCGCGCCAAGTCTGCGCCAACCTGGCCATGCGCCAACCGGGTGTGTTGTCCTTCCGGGCGACGGCGGACAGTCCGGGCGCCGCGTCCGCCACCACGGCGTGCGCCACCCGCATCGCCGGGATTCCCGCGATTTTATTGGAATTGGTGGACTTGGAAGACCCGATCGAAGTCGGGCATGAAATCACCTACGAAATCAAAGTCACCAATCAAGGCTCCGCCCCTGCCACCAACGTCCGCGTGACCTGCACGCTGCCGTCCTCGATGGAATTTGTTTCCGGCACGGGCCCCATGCCGGTTCAGGGGGCCGGTGACACGGTGACCATGAGTCCCTTAGCCGGTTTGGATGCGAAAGCGGTGGCGACCTGGCGGGTGGTCACGAAGGCGTTACGGGAAGACGATGCCCGCTTCAAGGTCAGCGTCCGCAGCGACCAGTTCGAGCGGGCCATCGTGGAAGACGAATCCACCCAGCTTTATTGAGGCGGCGCGCCGGGCGGATTGACGATCCCCCCACGCGCCAATGTCCCGGCAAGCGGCCATCCTCTGTCGTTTGCCCGTAGCCCGAAGTTCTGCACAGCTCATCGGCAACCCACTCCGCACTCCGCACTCTGCATTCCGCACTTCTCGGTTTGCCGCTCAGAACCGGTGCACGAGTTTTTCGACGAGGAACGTGCTTTCGCGCAGGGCCTGCTCGGCAAAGGGACCGAACCAATCGGCGATCTCGCGGAAGCGCGTGGTAAACTGTGCCCGGTCGCCGGCTTCGATCATCTCCAAGTTCCCTTGCAGCGATTCGAGGAACTCTTTCAACAGCGCCCGCCGCTCCGGCGTGGCGAAGACGATTTCCGCGTAGAGCATCGGGTCCTGGGCAAACAGCCGGCCCACCATGGCCAGTTCCAAACGATAGATGGGACTCGACAATTCCAACGTGCGGGCGATGGGCACGCCACGCGCATACATGAACTGGCCGAAGGCGAAGGTCGCAAAGTGCCGCAAGGCCTGCACGACACCCATGACTTCGTCATGCTCGGCGGCGGTGGTTTCGACGAGCACGTTACCCCAGACCATGAGCTGGTCCAGCAACCACTGGCTCGCCGCCGGTTCGCGGCCGGACGTGACCACCACGATTTGTTTGTCCATGCTCGTTGTCGCCGGACCGAACAAAGGGTGCAAACCCAGCACGGGCCCTTGGTGCGCCGCCAGCATGGCGGCCAACGGCGCTTGTTTCAAACTGGTAATATCGGCGAGGACACAAGCGCGCGGCAGATGCGGGCCAATCCGGGCCGCAACCGATTCGGTGACATCAATCGGCACCGCCAGCAGGCATAAATCAATCCCGCGGGTCAGGGATTCCACGTGGTCCCAATCCTCGCGGTCCAAAATCCGCACCTGACATTCGGACTGGGCGAACCAGCGGTGGAAAAACCGGCCCATGCTGCCGTGGCCGCCAACCAGCAGCACCCGCGCACCCGGGCGGACGCCGCGCCGGCCAAGGGTTTCCAACTGGCCCACGCGCGAATGTCGCAGCACGGTGCGGAACAGGTCTTCGATATAATCCGGATTCAACCCCGCCGCCATCGCCTGTGCGCGCCGGGCGGAGATGAGGTTCTCCTCCCGCGCGGGATGGAACGTGGCCAGGTTTTGCTGGTGTTTGACCCGCGCCACTTCCTCGATCAACTGATGACGGCGCGCCAGTAAATCCACCAATTGCTGGTCCAGGGCGTCAATGCCTTGCCGGAGGGATTCCAAGCCGTCGGGCGCCGCCGAAAGCGGGGCGGGAGAATTAGGATGCGAAGGGTTCATGGGCAATACGCTGCGCGGCAACGCCGCCAGTCAAGCGGAGGGACGAGAGAAAAGCCACGGGTTGAACAGGTTTATTTCGCGCGCCGGACGGCGATCATTGATCGTCCGGCGGGAAAAGATGGGTGAACTTCACCGCGCTGCGCGGTTCGGCCATCATTGGAGCCACCGTGTCGCGCCAGACCGCGTAATGCGCGGTGGCCTTGTGCGCGGCGGGGGCGTCCGGGGTGCGATACGCCTCCACCAACACGAATCGCGTCGGATCCTCCTGCTGCTGCTGCACGTCGAACCGGGCGACGCCGGGTTCCTGCAGGCTGGCGCGCGCGTTGGCGAGCGTGGCGGTTTTGAAAGCCGTCACCCATTCCGGCTTCACGTGAACATGAACATGAACGACAAGCATAGATTGGTTTGCTTTTCCGGCGGCAGGATAACGTCGAACCCGCGTTCCGCGCAACCGCCGTTCCGCCGGCGCGCGCGGCGGCCGCTCAAAAGCGGAAATTGAAAATCAATTGCAACCCCGTCAGGAAAATGGCTGCCAGCACAAACCGCATGAAACCCTGTTCCGAAAACAACCGGTTCAGCCGCACGCCCGCCCACACGCCCAACGGCACCAGCGGCAGGAAATAAAGGCTCTTGAGGACCGTGCCGGCGGTGATGACTTCATTGGCGACGAAGAACGGGACCTTGATCCAGTTGATCCAGGTGAACACCAGGACCGTCGTGCCCACGTAGATTTCCTTGGGCAATTGTTGCGGCACGAGAAACATGCTCACCACCGGACCGGCGCCGTGGGCAAAACTCGACGTCACCCCCGCCGCGATTCCACACGGCACGCCGACGGTGTGGTTCGGCTGGAACCGGCCGGTCGCCCGGAAAATCCGCTCGCGAAACACTTGAAAAGCCACAAACACCACCGCAATGACCCCAATGGCAATGTTCAATTCCCGCGAGGAAAAACGCCCGATGAAATGCACCCCCACCACCACGCCGACCACGACGCCGGGCAACAGAAATTTGAGATTGGGGCGTTCCCATTTTCCCCAGTAATAGTAGAGCGAGAAGATGTCTCCGGCGCACAACAACGGCAGCAGAATGCCGATGGCTTCCTTGGGCGGAAAGGCCAGCGCGCACAGCGGCGTGGTCAACATGCCCAGCCCGCCGCCGAATCCCGCCTTAGAGAGACCGATGAACAACACCGCCAGCGAGGCGACGGTCCAAGTTTGCCAGGTGTCCATGGGAAGAAAACAGGGAAATGCGCGGCGCGAGGGCGGTTCAGCGATAGAGGGAAATGCCAACGCGAAACTGGGAACTGCGCTCCCGGTAATCCAGCAGGCTGTCCCCGTAACCGGTGAAGTATTGGGCGTGCAGATAGAGGCTGAAGCTGCCGTGCAAGAAGCGCATCATCGGATAGGTCGCGTCCAATTGCAGACTGCCGTGCTCGCCCCGGTCGCCCACGCGGCCCAGCGCGGACACCTGCAGACCTCGTTGCCAACCCAGCACGGCGCGCAAATCGCCATAGCCGCGGTAGGCGGCCAGGTCCGGGTTGTCACTCAAGTCGCCCACGTAAGCCCCGATCCGGGGAAGCAGCTTGAGTTGCAGAGAATCGTCGCGTCCGAACACCAGGGTGGGCCGCACATACAGGAAGTTCAAACTGCGCGAATCCGCCCCGCCTTTGCCGTTGGATTCGTGTAGTAGTCCGGTCTGGAGATCAAGCCGGAAGGCGTTCGTGCGGTCGCCGCCGATGACCCGTTCCCAATGGTGAAGCAGTTCCGGTTGGTAACTGCTGTCATGAAACGGCGCGGAAGGCGCGTTCCAATCCCACAAGGACGTTTGCATGTAGGCCAGATGCAAACCCCGCAACGCCGGCGCCCGGGCCGCGAGCGCGCCGTCGTCGTTCAACAGACGGTATTTGAAGCTGACTTGGAATTTGGCATTGGGCGAGCGGGTGCCGGCCACAAAGTAAAACGGTTCGTATCCAGAAATGTGTTCCTTGAAAAACCGGCCGGGTTCCAGGCCGGTTCCCGCTTCGGCGGGTTCGGCGTCGCGCAACCGCTTTTGCCAAGCGGTTTCTTCCTCGGGCGGCAGCGAGACTTCCGCTGCGGGCGCCTGGATGTCGAGCACCAACCGGGGCACGGGTAAATCTCCGAACGTAACCGTAACGGCGCCGGTCAACGTCAACGGCACCGACCACACGTATTCCCGGCGCGCGAAATGTCCGGGAGCAATGGTCACGGCAGCAGCGGACATCGGATCCTGCAATTCCGCCACCACAGTTCCCGTGGCCGTGCCGGCCGTCCAGCGCCCGACGATGGGATGGGGGAAATGCCACGTCACCGGAGCCGCGGAGGTATTCAAAGCGACCAGTTGAAATGGTGCCGTCCGCCCGGCCGCCACCGATGCCGGCCAGTCAGCCACCGTCAGCATCGGCGTTTGCGCGAGGCCGCCCGCGAGCGCGCACCGCAATGCGACGATGGCGACGACGCCCGGGCCCCAGAGGTTCAACCCAAAAACTCGCATGCCGGAAACGCTACCGGGGCGTTCCCGCCGCGGCAAGCGGGCGGCGCGCGGCGCCTCAGGTTTCATTGGGAAACCCCTGCTGACGCAACGCCTCAAACAAGACCAGCGCCACGCAGTTGGCCAGATTCAGCGAACGCGCCTGCGGATTGAACATCGGGATGCGCAACCAGTGCCCGGAATGCGCCGTCAACAGGGGCGGCGGCAGTCCGGCGGTCTCCCGCCCGAACACCAGATAATCGTCCGGCGCAAATTGCGCGTCGGTATAACGCCGCGGCCCGCGGGATTCGATGAACCACAAACGCGCCGTCGGGGGCAGATGCTGTTGGAAGGCGGTCCACCCCGGCCACCGACGCCACGTCAACTGCCGCCAGTAATCCATGCCCGCCCGTTTCAGTTGCGCGTCATCCAGCTTGAACCCAAAAGGCTCGATGAGATGCAGCGTCGAGCGGGTGGCCGCGCATAACCGGGCCACATTGCCGGTGTTGGGCGGAATCTCCGGTTCAACCAGGACGACGTGCATCTCAACCGGTGGGTTTCCGCTGCCGGATTTTCGCCGGGTAAAACACTTTCCACAGCACCAACCCATGCGCTGGCGCGGTCATGCCCGCCCCCCGGCGATCCCGCCGCGCCAGCATGGTTTCCATCTCTTCAACGGCGAACTTGCCCAGCCCGACCTGCACCAGCGTGCCTACGATGCCCCGGCACATCTTGTAGAGAAAACCATCGGCTTCGAGGATGAACGTCAACAGCGGCCCGTTGCGTTTGAGATCGCAGCGCGTCAACGTCCGCACCGTGGATTGCGGCCGGTAACCCGCGTTCGCGGTGAAGGACCGGAAATCGTGCCGGCCCACCAACACCCGCGCGGCGGCGCGCATGGCGGGGACATCCAATGGCCGCGGCACATGCCACGCCGTGCCGCGCCGCAACGGATTCATCGCCGGATGATTCCAGACGAAGTAACGATACTGCTTGCCCGTGGCATCGAACCGGGCGTGGAACGGGGCCGGCACGCGGCGGGCGGCGCACACCCGGATGTCCTCGGGCAGATGGGCGTTGAGCGCGAGCACCAGTTTTCGCGCCGCCGGGCGCCAGGCGGCAATCGGGATGTCAAAGTGCGCCACCAGACCGAGCGCGTGAACGCCCGTATCCGTGCGACTGGAACTGTGGAGCCGGGGCCGGCGGGGAAACAATTGCGCCAGCGCCGCCTCGACTTTTTCCTGCACGCCCGTGCCGATCTTTTGCACCTGCCAGCCGGCGTAACCGGTGCCGTCGTAAGCAATGCTGAGGATGAACCGGGTCATGGTTGGCGTCGTGGCATCCGGGCACCCCGGGGTAATCCGGGTCAACTTTGAATCGAATCCAGGTAGCTCTGCAAAAGAATTGCCGCAGCGGAGGCGTCCACTTTGCCTTTCTGCCGCCGGGCCTTGTGGCCGGCCTCGCGGAGCATGCGCTGCGCTTGCACGGAACTCAGCCGCTCATCCCATAGCACCAGCGGCACGGTGACCTCGGCGCGCAGGTGGTCGGCGAACGCGCGCACCTTTTCCGCCGCCGGTCCGTAGCTGCCGTCCATGTTGCGCGGCAGGCCCAGCACGATCAGTTCCACGTCCTTTTCCTGAATCAATTGCCGCAGGCGTTCCATCACGCCGGCCGGGGGCGTGGCTGGAATAAATTCCAGCGGCGCCGCAAACAGTTTCATTTCATCGCTCACCGCCACGCCAATGCGGACGGTGCCATGATCCAAGGCCAGTATGCGCATGCGCCGGAAGCGTAACCCGGAAGACCTCGCGGGACAGGCTTAAAATGGGCGGGAAGCCTCGTCGTCGAACGCGCTGGATCGGAAAACTAACGGGCGGCGGACAGCCGCTGGTCCAACGCCTCAAGTTCCTGGGACAACGCGGCCGGCAGATGCGAGTCGAGCTTGCGATAGTTCGCCGCCACATCCGCAATTTCGTTTTTCCAGCCGGGCACATCCACGGAGAGCAATTCGTTGACGTCTTCCGGGCTGATCCGCAGACCGTTGAGGTCCAACGCCTCCGGCGTGGGCAGCCAGCCGATGGCCGTTTGCCGCGCCCGGCCGGTGCCGTCCACGCGCTCGCAAATCCACTTCAAAACACGGCTGTTTTCGCCAAAACCGGGCCACAGCCAGCGGCCGTTGTCGTTTTTCCGGAACCAGTTGACGAAGAAAATTTTGGGTAGTTTATCACGGTCCGTGCGCCGGGGCAGCTCCAGCCAGTGCGCAAAATAATCGCCCATGTGATAGGCGCAGAAGGGGAGCATGGCAAAGGGATCGCGGCGCAGCACTCCGGCGGTGTGCAACGCGGCGGCGGTGGTTTCCGAGCCGCAGGCGGATCCCATAAAAACACCGTGTTCCCAGCCAAACGCCTCGTTCACCAGCGGAATGGTCGAGGGCCGGCGGCCGCCAAAGAGGATGGCCGAGAGCGGCACGCCCTCCGGGTTTTCCCAATCGGGATCAATCACCGGACATTGCGCGGCTGGGGCGGTGAAGCGGGCGTTCGGGTGCGCGCCTTTGCGTCCGCAATCGGGCGTCCATTCCTGCCCCTGCCAATCCCAACCATGCGCCGGCGCCGGCACACCCATGTCTTCCCACCACACGTCGCGGTCGGGCGTGAGCAGGACGTTGGTGAAAATCGTATTCCGGGAAGCCGCCGCCAGGGCGTTGGGATTCGAATGTTGCGACGTGCCCGGCGCGACGCCAAAAAAGCCGGTTTCCGGATTCATGGCGTAGAGCCGGCCATCTTTGCCCAGTCGGATCCACGCTATATCGTCCCCGAGACAATGCACCTGCCAACCCGGCAACGAGGGCAGCATCATGGCGAGGTTGGTTTTGCCGCATGCGCTGGGGAACGCCGCCGCCACGTAATGTTTCCGACCGGACGGCGCGGTCAGCGCCAGGATGAGCATGTGCTCGGCCAGCCAGCCTTCCTTGTGCGCAACCAGCGACGCGATGCGCAGCGCCAGACATTTTTTGCCGAGCAACGCGTTGCCGCCGTAACCCGAGCCGTAGGACCAGATGGAGTAATCCTGCGGAAAATGGACGATGTATTTCTTTTTCGGGTCGGGTTCGCACGGCCACGGCACATCGGCTTGGCCAGGCTGAAGCGGCGCGCCCACCGAATGCATGCAGGGAATGAACGTCCCGTCGGGGCCGAGCTTGTCCAACACGGCCTGGCCCATGCGCGTCATGATGCGCATGTTGGCCACCACGTAGGGGGAATCGGTGATTTCGATGCCGATCTTGCAAAGCGGAGAATTCAGCGGGCCCATCGCAAACGGGATCACGTAGAGCGTGCGGCCCGTCATACAGCCTTTGAAGAGCGTCAGCAGGGTCCGCCGCATTTCCTCCGGATCGGCCCAATGATTGGTCGGGCCGGCTTCCTCCGGGGTATCCGCGCAAATGAACGTGCGATCCTCCACGCGGGCCACGTCGCTGGGATGGGAACGGGCCAGGTAGCTGTTCGGGCGGCGTTGGGGATCGAGCTTGATGAAGGTCCCCGAGGCGACCATCAGATCGCAAAGCTGCTGGTATTCCTGATCCGAGCCGTCGCACCAGTGAACCTGGGCCGGCTGGCAAAGCCGCGTCATTTCCTCGACCCAGGCGAGAAGCCGGGCGTTGCGTGTGGGGGCTGTTATCGCGTGTCCGCTCATCTTAAATTCAATTGTCCGGCTGCCGCTCCGACGGGGAAACCCGCCCGCCGCGAGGGACGGGGCGTGGTGTGGCGCACGTCGGGATTTGAGGCAAGCACGGAGGAGAAATAGGGGGCGCCGGGCGGTTTGGCGAGAAAAAATATTGGGCAAAAATTGCCGTCTCCCGGGCGGGTTGACCGCCGAAACGCCCGCACCAAGCCCCTTGCCCACTCTGTCGCCCGGTCATTCCAGCCCCGCCAGCGCCCGTTCGAGCCGCTGCCATAATTCCTCCGGGTCCTCCAACCCGACCGACAGGCGGATCAAATGCCGCGACACCCCGCAGGATTCCGCCCAATCCAGTTCGGTATAGTGCGCCAGCAGGGTGAAGGGACAGGCGAGCGTGAACACCGTGCCCAGGCTCGGGCCTTTGCAGACCTCCAACCGGTCGTAAATGCGGGGGGCGGTGGTTTCCGCGTGCCGCGGTAAAAACGTGACCAACGCGCCCCAGCCGCCCTGCGGTTTGCGCACGGCCTCGTAGGCGTCGCGGAATTCCCATTTCGGATACCAGACCCGTTCAATGGCCGGATGCCGCCGCAGACGTTCGGCAATGAACTGGCCGTTCTCGTTGTGGCGCATCATCCGGTGCGGAAAAGTGCGGATGCGCGCTTCCAACATGGCGGCGTCGGCATCCCACAGCAGGTCCTCGTGTTGCGCGCGGAGAAGGGCTTTCAATTCGGCATGCAAGGGGGAGCGTGGATTGCAGATGAGCGCGCCGCCCATGACTTCGCAGTTGCCGGCGGGGTATTTGGTCAGGCTGGTGGCGATCAGATCGGCAAAGGGGGCCAGGTCCACATTCACCGGCGTGGCCACCACGTCGTCCACAATCAACGGCACCCGGCGCGGACGCAAAATCGGCGTGATTTGCCGGACATCCGCCGAGCCCAGCAACGGATTACCTGGAATCTCACAGAAACATCCCGCCAACGGTTGCTGTGCCAGCAGGGCGCGTAAATCGTCGGCCATGGAGTCGAGGCGATGCAGCAGGATGCCATCGTAACCTAATTTTTGTTGCAGCTTGAGGGTGTCCACATAGGGAAAACCGAGTTGGGCCGTGGCACGACCCGGCGTGCGGGCCAGCACCGCGCGCAACGCCGCAAACTGCGCGGCCATGCCGGTGGGTTGCAAAAAAACATCATCCTCAGCGCAGTGATAAAGCCGGGCCAATCGCTGCCGGAGCCCGGACGCCGACTCGGCGTTCGGCCGGCCGTTTTGTCCGGCTAACACCGCCTCCGTGTGGCGTGTGGAGACAATCAACCCGGTATGCTGCCAGAAGGCGCGCAAGGCCGCCTGTCCGGAGGCGGAAGTCGCCACCGCCCAGATGCCGTTGTGCTCGTGAATGGTCGTCGGGCCACCGCCCTGCCGCGCGATAAACGCCACGCACAACTCCGCGCAACGCGCCGAGGGAAAGGGCAGACAGGGCTGATCGGAGGCCACCCGTTGGGCGAGTTCTGCCACCAATGGATGAATCACAAACCGCGGATAGCCGCCTTGCAACCGTGACATCACCTCCGGACGTTTTTCTTCGTAGCCGACGACATCCTGCCAGCGGGGCAGCGCAACCGACACGGCGTGCGGGGAGGCGGGCAGCGGTTGACCAAGGGCCTCGCCCTGCCACCGGGGTTGGCGTAACAAACTGTCAGCGTTCATCGTAAAGCGCGGTTATGGCGCGAAAGATAACGGCTCCCGCGGGAAAGTCCACCGGCGCACTCCGCCAAAGGACGCGCCGGGATGCGACCGCCAACGAGCTTGAGACGACCAGGGCGGCGATTGGCCTTCTCATGGGAGCAATCCGGTTCTACAATGCCGTCGGTGGGCACGACCCTTTATGATTTGATTCCGCGCGATGAGCGGCCCGGCAACGATCTCTTGCTCGAACGCTTTCTGGATTACACCGCAAGCCGCAGCCTCACGCTCTACCCGGCGCAGGAGGAGGCCTTGCTGGAGTTGTATGGCGAAAAGAACGTCATCCTGAACACCCCCACCGGGTCGGGCAAATCCTTGGTGGCCGCCGCGCTGCATTTCAAGGCGCTCGCCCAGGGCCGGCGCTCGGTTTACACCTGTCCGATCAAGGCGTTGGTGAACGAGAAATGGCTCTCGCTCTGCCGCGAGTTCGGCCCGGAAAACGTCGGCCTCAGCACCGGAGACGCCACCGTGAACCGGGACGCGCCCATCCTCTGTTGCACCGCGGAAATTCTGGCGAACCTCGCCTTGCGCGAAGGTCCGGACGCCGCCGTGCGGGACGTGGTCATGGACGAGTTCCATTGGTATGCCGACCGCGACCGCGGCGTGGCGTGGCAGGTGCCGCTGTTGACCCTGCCGCAGGCGCGTTTCCTCCTGATGTCCGCCACCCTCGGCGAGACCGAATTTTTCGAGCGGGCGCTCACGAAGTTGAACGGCCGCCCGACAGTGACGGTGGCCTCGCGGGAACGTCCCGTCCCGCTGGCGTTCACCTACTCGGAACTGCCGCTGGCCCGGGCCCTCGAAACCCTGGCGGCGGAGGGCAAGTCGCCGGTGTACGTCGTCCATTTCACCCAGGCCGAGGCGGCCCAGAGCGCGCAGGATTTTACCAGCCTCAAGGTTTGTTCGCGGGAGGAAAAAAACCGCATCGCTAACGCCATTGAACGGTTCAAGTTCACCAGTCCCTACGGCCCGGAAATCCGCAAGTGGTTGAAGCACGGCATTGGCGTGCATCACGCCGGGTTGCTGCCGAAGTATCGCGTGCTGATCGAGCAACTCGCGCAGCAGGGCTTGCTCAAGGTCATCTGCGGCACGGATACGCTCGGCGTGGGAATCAACGTCCCGATCCGCACCGTGCTGTTCACGCGCCTGTGCAAGTTTGACGGCCAGAAGACGACGATCCTGAGTGCGCGCGATTTTCATCAGATCAGCGGGCGCGCGGGCCGGAAAGGCTTTGACGAGCAGGGTTGGGTGGTGGCGCAGGCGCCCGAGCACATTGTGGAAAACCTCAAACTCGAGGAAAAATCGGCCAAGGGCGGCAAGAAATTCGTCAAGCGCCGGCCGCCGGAACACAATTTTGTGAACTGGGACCGGAACACGTTTCAACGGTTGATCGCCGCGCCCCCCGAACGGCTCGCCTCGCGTTTCCAAGTGTCGCACGGCATGTTGCTTCATGTGCTAAGCCGGGACGGTGACGGGTGCCGGGCGATGCAACAATTGCTGCGCGATTGCCATGAGTCGGACAAGGCCAAACAGGCGCATCGCCAACGCGCGTGGCAATTGTTCCGCGCGCTGGTGGAACGGAAGATCATCGAAATCCTGCCCCCGGCGGCGGCGATGGGACGCAAGCTGCGCGTCAACGTCGAGTTGCAGGACGATTTCTCCATGGACCAGACGTTGTCGCTCTATCTGCTGGAGACCATCCCGCTGGTGAATCCGGAGCAGGAGGATTACGCGCTCGTGTTGCTCTCGCTCGTGGAATCCATCCTCGAAGATCCGGAGATCATCCTGCGGCGGCAATTGGACAAGGTGAAAGCGCGGGCCGTCGCGCAGATGAAAGCCGAGGGCATCGAATACGAGGAGCGCATGGCCAAACTGGAGGAACTGGAATATCCGAAGCCGAACCGCGAATTCATCTACGCCACTTTCAACGCCTTCGCCGACAAACATCCGTGGGTGGGGCAGGAGAATATCCGGCCCAAATCCATCGCGCGCGAAATGTTCGAAACCTTCCGCTCGTTCGCCGATTACATCCGCGATTACGACCTTCAGCGTTCCGAGGGTTTATTGCTGCGCCATCTCAACAGCGTCTTCAAGGTGCTGGTGCAAACCGTGCCCCCCGCCGCCAAGAACGAGGCGGTGCGGGAGATGGAACTTTACCTGGGCACGATGATCCGGCAGGTGGACAGCAGCCTGCTCGATGAATGGGAAAAACTGCGCGATCCGGATTACGAGCGTCGCATCGCCGCCGAACGGGCCAAGGATGCGGGCGTGGATTGGCGGCCCCCGGGCGCGGAGGAGGCCGCCGCGGACATCACCCGGGACGCCGAGGCTTTTACCGCCGCCATCCGTCACCGCATTTTTACCTTCCTGCGCAGCTTGGCGGCCGGCGATTTCGAGCAAGCCCTGGCCGGTCTGGATTCGCCGTACGATGCCGAGGGACAACCTTGGACCCCCGAACGCTGGCGCGCGGCCCTGGACGATTATCTGACCGAACACCAGCAACTGCTGCTGACTCCCGAGGCGCGCAACCGACGCCACACCTATGTCATCCCCGCGGAAGACCGGCGCTCCTGGCGGGTGCAACAGATGTTGGTGGATCCGGAAGGGCACAACGATTGGGTCGCCGAGTTTAGCGTGGACCTCGCGGCATCCCGGCAACGCGCCGAACCCGTGTTGCAACTGCGGCGCTTGGGAAGTCTGGTTTGATCCCGGGGATGGCCTTTGCGGAGCGCCGGCCGGGTCATGCGACGGAAAATCCCGGTCTTGAACTTGGGCCGCGGACGCCTACTCTTGCCGTCCTATGCACCAATTCCATTACCGGGGCGATCGGTTGTATTGCGAAGCGGTCCGGCTTGAATCGCTCGCGAAGCGTTTCGGCACGCCGCTCTATGTGTATTCCCACCGCACGCTGGTGAACCATTTCCAAAAGCTGGGCCGCGCCATGGCGCCGGTGGATCACCTGATTTGCTATGCCGTGAAATCCAATTCCAACCAGTCCGTTCTGCGGACGCTGGCGAATTTGGGCAGCGGATTCGACATCGTGAGCGAGGGCGAATTGCACCGCGTGATCCAGGCGGGGGGCGATCCGCGGAAATGCGTTTTCGCTGGGGCGGGAAAAACCGCGGCGGAAATTGAATTTGCCCTGCGGCAGAAGGTGTATTGCCTCAACGCGGAGAGCGAACCGGAACTGGAACGCATCAACCGGATCGCGGCCCGACGCAAAACCATCGCGCCGGTGGCCGTGCGCGTGAATCCCAACGTGGCGGTGGATACCCACGCCAAAATCACCACGGGCACGTACGAGGACAAATTCGGCATTGCGTTTGACCTCATCGAAGGCGTTTACGCGCGGGCGGCGAAGTTGAAGCATCTGCGGCTGCGCGGCGTCCAGATGCACATCGGCTCGCAGATCACGAAGACCGGGCCGTTCGAAAACGCCGTGCGCAAGATGCTGCCGCTGGTGCGCCGGTTGACCGAGCGGCACGGACTGGAGTTCTTCAGCATCGGCGGCGGCCTGGGCATACTTTACCAATTCGCCCTGGTAAGCGGTCCGGCGCAGTGGTGGCGCTCCGCCGCCGCCCGCGGGATCATCACCCCGGCCGCCTATGCCGCGCGGTTGTTGCCGTTGCTGAAGCCGTTGGGACTGCGGATTCTTTTGGAGCCGGGACGGTTCATTTCCGGCAACTCCGGCGTGCTGATCACCCGCGTGGAATATGTGAAACGGACCGGTCGAAAAAACTTCGTCATCGTGGACGCGGCCATGAATGATTTGATCCGTCCGGCCTTTTACGATGCCTACCATGAAATCGTGCCGCTCACCCGGCGGCGCAGCCGCATGATGAAGGCCGACGTCGTGGGCGGGGTCTGCGAATCCGGAGATTTCTTCTGCAAAGACCGACTGCTGCCGCATGTGGCCGAAGGGGATTACCTCGCGCTGATGAGCGCCGGCGCGTATGGCTTTGTGATGGCGTCCAACTACAACTCGCGCGCCCTCACGGCGGAGGTCCTGGTCCGGGACCGGCAGGCCGCATTGGTGCGCGAACGCCAGCCGCTGAAAGAAATCTGGGCGGGCGAACGGATCGCCCCGTGGCTCCAGTGATTAAAGGACGTCACGCCCGTTTGGCGAAACAGTCCGGGCCCGCTCGTGCCAGCGCAGCGGCAGGGTTCATCATCACGGGTGTCTCCCGCGACAACCTGTCCAGCGACTCGGGCACACCGAATCAATTGGGCGCCAAGCCAGAGAAGGAGATTGGCATCTCGCGAAACAACAACTTTTTTGCGAACACGCTAACCAGTGGAGGCGCTTTCCGCCAGCGGCGGGTCGTCCGGGGTCGGGGGCCGCAATTTCACCAAGGTCGCCCCCCACCCGCCCAACTGCGGATGATCCAGCGTGAAACCGAGAACGGCGGGATGCTTTTCCAACACGGCATGGACCGTGCGGCGCAGGTTGCCGATCCCTTTGCCATGAATGATGCGCACTGTCAGAATGCCTTGCCGGCGGCATTCGGCCAGATAGTCCAACACGAGGTCTTTCACCTCGCGCGGCTTGAAAGTGTGCAGGTCCAGCACCCCGTCAATCGGCAGTTGAACCGGTTCGTCGTCCATGCCTTGATTAAACCACGCCGTCGCGCGGCTGCCCACGAATTCCTGCGCCGCGCGCCGGCATGCGGTAGTTCGACAGAGGATTTCGTCTCATGATCACAATTCGTCAAGCCACGTTATCGGACGCGCCAGTGGTGGCGGAGTTCAACCGCTGCATGGCGCTGGAAACCGAACAGTTCCGCCTGGACCCGGCCGTTCTTGACGCCGGAGTCGCCGCCGTCCTGGCGGATGCGGCCAAGGGCCTCTACTTCCTCGCCGAAGTGGACGGCGAAATCGCGGGTCAACTGTTGATCACCTACGAATGGAGCGACTGGCGCAACGGCAACTGGTGGTGGATTCAGAGCGTGTATGTGCGGCCGGCGTTCCGCGGACAAGGCGTATTCCGTACTCTGTTCGAACAGGTGGCCCGGCTGGCCCGCACCCGCCCCGGCATTGCCGGCCTGCGGCTCTACATGCACCGAGCGAACCAGCGCGCCCGACGCGCCTACACGCAACTGGGCATGAAACATTCCGGCTACGAAGTTTTTGAAATGGACTTCGTCCTGTCCGGACGGGGCACTGCGGCCCCGGATGCGCCGGCGCAGACTCCGCCGGTTGATTGATCTGCATTCAAGCGGGCTGCCCCTGCAATCTTTGCGATTGCGGCATTGTCGCATCCGTCAAACCGGGCCAACATCGGCGGCATGAAGACGCACCGTTGGTTGTTGTTCACGCTGGGAGCCAGCTTGCTGGGTTCAATTGTTTGGGCGCAGGACACCACGCTCCGTGACACCGTTCGCGCCCTGGCCGACCGGGAATATCCTTCGCTCTTCGAGTTGTACCGGCATTTTCATGCCCATCCGGAATTGTCGTTGAATGAGGAAAAAACTTCGGCCCGACTGGCGGAGGAACTGCGCCGGGCGGGTTACGAGGTCACCGAACGCGTGGGCGGATGGGGCGTGGTCGCGGTTCTGAAAAACGGCGCCGGTCCGACCGTGCTGGTGCGCGCCGACATGGACGCCCTGCCGGTGAGGGAACAGACCGGCCTGCCGTATGCGAGCACCGTGACCGCCCGCGATAGTGCCGGTAACGAAGTCGGCGTCATGCACGCCTGCGGCCACGACATTCACATGACGTCGCTGGTGGGCACCGCCCGCGCGCTGGCGCAACTGCGGACGCACTGGGCGGGCACCCTGATCTTGATCGGCCAGCCGGCAGAGGAAGCCGGCGGCGGCGCGGCCCGCATGTTGGCGGACGGCTTGTTCACCCGGTTTCCCCGGCCGGACTTTTGCCTTGCCCTGCATGACAACGCCGAAATGCCCGCCGGCCAGCTCGGGTACACCCCCGGGTTCTCCACCGCTAACGTGGATTCCGTGGACATCACCGTGCGCGGCCTGGGCGGCCACGGAGCGTATCCGCACCGAACCAAGGATCCGGTGGTCTTGGCCGCGCAAATCGTGCTGGCCTTGCAAACCATCGTCAGCCGCGAAATCGAGGCCGGCGATCCCGCAGTCGTTACCGTCGGCTCAATCCAAGGCGGCACCAAACACAACATTATCCCGGATGAAGTGAAGCTGCAGGTGACCGTCCGTTCCCATACGGACACAGCCCGGCAACAGGTGTTGGCGGCCATTCCCCGGATCGTGCGCGGCCAGGCGCTGGCCGCCGGTCTGCCGGAAGACCGGATGCCGCTGGTGAACATCCACCAAGAATACACTCCGGCCGTTTACAACGATCCGGAACTGGCCGAGCGGGTGGCCGGCGTGTTTCGGACCCATTTTGGCGAGACGAACGTGATCCGGCGCCTGCCTCGCATGGGCGGCGAGGACTTCAGCGAATACGGCCGGACGGCGGAGCGGGTGCCCATCTGCATGTTCAATTTGGGCGCGGTGGCTCCCGAAGTTTACGCCGCCAGTCAACGCACCGGTCAAAGTTTGCCGGGGTTGCATTCCCCGCGTTTCGCGCCGGCGCCCGAACCCACACTCAAAACCGGGATCATGGCGACGACGCTGGTCGTGCTGGAGTTGATGGGCCGTTGAGCCGCAGCGGCGCGGGACGGCGGTTACACATTGCCGTAGAGTTGGAAGAATTTTTGTTCGGCCTCCAGACTGCCGATGAGCACGATCTCCGCGTCCGCCGACAGGGGGCGGAACGGATCGGGATTGACCTCGAAGTTTTTCCCTTCGTTCAAGGCAATCACACTGCAACCGGTTTTGCGGCGCACGCCGGTTTCCGCCAGGGTCTTGCCCGCCAACGCCTCCGGCGTCCGGATTCGAAAGGCGTTCAACCCCTCGGCCAGCATGAGAATGTCGCTGCGCTTGAGCAGATTGAAAATGATGTTCGCACCCATTGAGGCGTAACTCATGACAAAATCCGCGCCCGCCCGGTGCAGGGTGGAGACATTCCGTTCCTGGGTGGCGCGGCTGATGATCTGGATGTCCGGACGCAGTCGCCGGCAGAGGAGGGTGATGTAAACGCTGATGTCGTCGTCGTTGGTCGTGACAATCACCGCGGGCGCTTCCTTCAATCCGGCTTTCTCCAGCACTTCCATCTGCCCGGCGTCGCCGAGCAGGAAATGCGCCGCGTCCGCCGCGGGAATCTGCGCGGGATCGCGCTCGATGATGCGGTAATCCAGTTGTCGTTCGCGCAGCGCGCGGCCCGTGGCGCGGCCCACCCGGCCCCCGCCAATGATCAGCACCGGGGTGGTGGCGCGGTGATAAATGCAGAACAGTTCGTTGTAGGTCCGCATCTGTTCCAACGAACCCGCCAGCACCAGAACCGTGTGGGGCCCGATCAGGGTGTCCGATCGGGCGGGTTGAAAGCCGCCGCGTTCCCAGACGCCGATGACATTGGTGCCCGCATTTTCCCGGAGCCGTGATTCGGCCAGGGTTTTGCCCACGAGCGGGGTGCCGGCGGCGGCGGCCTCGGCGATGAACAACTTGTCGAACGTGCCAATGACATGCGCCACGGCGTCGCCACCAATGGTGCGGCGGGCCAGGGAGCGGCCCATGAGTTCGCCCATCCGGATCACATGCGAACTGCCGGCCAGCTTGAGGATATCCACTGCGGCGTCCGACTCCGCAGTAGTGAGGATGGGAACCGTTTTGGAGAGCTCCCGGACGGTGAAGGCGATGTTGGTATTGTGAACCTCGGTGCTGGTGGAGGCCACGAGGGCGGCGCGCTCGACGTTGAGACGCGCGTAGGTGTCGGGCAGATCGGGTTCGCCGAGATAAACGTTGATGCCCAGATCGTGCAGGGACAACGCCTCGGATAACTCGGCCACCACCAACGCGTAGCCGTATCCGAATTGATTGAGTTTGGCAATCAAGGCGCGGGTGACCGGATCGAAATGGGTGAGGATGACGTGCCCGGCCGTATGGGCCGGCACCTGACGCGGCGCGCGGGCGGCAGTCTGGGCTTCCATCCACGGCGCGTAACAGAATTGGATGAAGGTGAAGGGCAACAGCACCAGCAAAAAAATCATGCCGGACAACAGGACGACCATGGAGAAAATGCGGCCCGCATCGCCTTGGAAGGTGATGTCGCCAAACCCCAGCGTGGACATGACGGTCAGCGTCCAGTAAAAGCCGGTGACCCAGCTATGCTGCTGGCCTTCCCGGTGCATCAGCAGTTGGAACAGGAGGCTGAAGATCAGGACGATGATCACCCACAGCGCCAGAAAACGCCCCAACAGCGTGAGGTTGCGGAGCGCCGCCTTGCGGTGCAGAAATCCCATCAGGTTGGCGATAAACGATTTCATCGGTATGGCCTGCGGTGGACTTTCTCCCGGACCGTTCCCGACCGGCAAGGAAATCCAAGGGAAGGTTTAATCCCCTCCGCCGCGCGGTGACGAGCAAAAACGGCGCGGGCTCTCAAACCCGGCCGTCCGCCGCGCCGCAGCCGAAACTCAGAACCAAGGATTTTGGGCGCGGTTCAAGGTTGGTTTCGGAAGTATTCAATGGTTCGCGCCAGACCGTCGGCGAGGGCGACCCGGGGTTTCCATTTCAACAGCGTGCGCGCCCGGGTGATGTCCGGTCGCCGCTGCTTGGGATCATCCTGCGGCAACGGACGATAAACCACCCGGCTGCGCGCGCCGGTGAGCCGGATGATTTCCTCGGCAAACTGAAGCATCGTCAATTCCGTTGGATTCCCGATGTTCACTGGCAACGGTTCCGCGCTTAGCATCAGGCGGTAAATGCCCTCGACGAGATCGGCAACGTAACAAAAGCTGCGGGTCTGGGTGCCGTCGCCGAAGACGGTGAGCGGCTTGTTCCGGAGTGCCTGGCTGATGAAGGCCGGCACAACCCGGCCGTCCTGGAGGCGCATCCGCGGACCGTAAGTGTTGAAGATGCGCACGATGCGGGTGGCCACTCCATGCTCGCGGTGGTAGGCCATCGTCAATGCCTCGGCAAACCGTTTCGCCTCATCATAACAACCGCGCGGGCCGATGGGATTCACGTGACCCCAATAATCCTCTGTCTGCGGATGCACCTGCGGGTCGCCGTAAACTTCGGAGGTGGAAGCGAGGAGAAAACGCGCGCCTTTGTGCCGGGCCAATCCCAGCGCCTTGTGGGTGCCCAAGGAGCCGACTTTCAGGGTCTGAATCGGGTATTCGAGGTAATCCACCGGACTGGCCGGGGAAGCGAAATGCCAGATGTAATCCACCGGTTCCTCGAGAAACAGGAATTCGGTCACGTCCTGTTCAACAAACTTGAACTGCCGATGTCCTGCGAGGTGGGCGATGTTCTCGATGCGACCGGTGATGAAATTGTCCAGACCGATCACCCGGTGGCCTCGGGCCAGAAGTAAATCGGTGAGATGCGAGCCGAGGAAACCGGCGGCACCGGTGACAACCGAGACCGGGGAACGACGAGCGGCGGCGCGGCGGCGGGGCGGGGACATGGCGGGGATTACGGTGAGGCGTTGGAGGGAGCAGGGTTCAGGAACCGGCGTGAGAACGGCAGGGAATCATTTGGCGCCTTTGGCCATCAACACCACCGGGATGGTGCGCAACAGGATTTTCAAGTCCAGCCAGAGGGACCAGTTGTCAATGTATTCGAGATCCAGCCGCACCCATTCTGCGAAATCAGTGACTTCGTTGCGACCGCTGATCTGCCAGAGGCAGGTCAGACCGGGCCGCACGCTGAGGCGGCGCCGGTGGGCGACATCATCAAACCGCTGAACTTCGTCCACCGGCAGCGGCCGCGGACCGACGAGACTCATTTCGCCGCACAACACATTGAGCAGTTGGGGCAGTTCATCAATGCTGAAACGCCGGATGAACCGGCCCAGCGGGGTGATTCGCGGATCATTGGTAACCTTGAAGACGGGACCGGTCATTTCATTGAGCGCTTCCAGTTCGTGTTTCAACTGCTCCGCGTTGGTCACCATGGAACGGAACTTGTACATCATGAACGGATGACCGTTCAACCCGGCCCGTTGTTGCCGGAAAAACACCGGCCCGGGCGAGGTCAACTTGATCAGCGCGGCCACGGCCAGCAGAAGCGGAGACAGCACCAACAACAGCACCGCCGCGCCCGCGAAGTCGAGCACCTGTTTGACCACGCTTTGCCAGGAGAACTCGGGGGTGGCCCGGAACACCAGGACGGGCCGGCCGTAAAATTCATCCAAGGAAGTGCGCGAAATCTGCGTGCGGAAAAAGTCCGCCACCAGCCAGGCTTCGACGCCTTCAATCTCGCAGGCCCGGATGGCGGCTTCAATTTGTTCAAAGTGCGAATGTTCGGCGCTGATGATGACCCCGTTCACGGAATGCTCGTGGAGTTGTTCCACCAAGTGTTCGACGGGTTCCCGCGACAAGTCCACCCGTGCCACCACATCCAATCCCTCGTCGGGATGCGCCGCCAACAATTGGCGCAGTTGCGCAATTTCACTGGGCACGCCCACCAGAATGAACCGTTTGCGATACTGGGCCTGGCCGAGGCGGCTGCGAAACACCAAACGGATGATTTCCTCTTTCGTCAGGACCAACACCAAGGCAATGCCGCCAAACCAGATGATGGTCCACCGCGCCATGTCCAGCCGGGCAAAGAAGAGCATCAACGTCACGCCCATGCAGATGATCACGCAGCCTTGGATTAAAGGCCAGACCTTGCGCCATCGCGGGCCGAGCAAGGGGCGCCGGTAAAAACCGCTGGCTTCCAGAACCAGCGGGGCTGCGGGAATCAGGATGAGATACAACCACAAATAGCTCTCAAACGGACGCGGCGGCGGCGGCAGTTCCAGCCAGCGAATGATGTCGGGATTCGCCCGCAAGGCGTAGGCCAGCCAGAAACTCAGGGCAAACAACCCCGCATCCATCCATTGATGGATTGCGGTGCGAATCTGTCGGTCGCGGCGGGGCATGGCGGGGTTGCGGATCTATTCAGGGACTGGCGGCGGGCGGTGTCAATTGAAATTCTGGCACGGCGGCGCTCAAAAACTGTTCCATCCGCCGGTACGTGGCCTCTTCCCCGCCTGGGGCGCAGACGCTGAAACAGGTCACATAAGCCCAGCGTTGCAGCATCCCGGAGCGCAAGAGCTCCCGGGCCATCCACCACATGCGTTCTCCGTGACGGGCGGTGTAGGCGCCGTCGCAGACGAACCAATACACATAAAGCCCCCGCAACGGCACGGTCTGGCCGTTCACCGTGGCTTCGCGCGAGGTGGTCAACTTCATCACCGGCAGATCGTAGGGTGGGCGTCCGTTGATGCGCACCTGGGTGACTTCCTCCCGGTCAATGTGCCACCCGCCGCCTGTCAGACAAAACTGCGGCTGATGCAGGCTGGTCCGGTCGGTGCCCATGAGCACCACATTGAGCAACGTCTCAAAGCCATCCGGCGCCTGGTAGCGGCGCTGCCCAAAGCTGGTGTCCGGTGGCAACGTGTTCAGAACTTCCGCCGTGGTTTCGACCGGTTGGGAATCGAAGTCCGCCGCCCGTTCCGGCAACAGAACTTCCAAGCGGACACTGTCGGGAATGGGCTGGGTTTTCACGCCGGGCGCGCCCAACCGATGTCCGGCCTTCATTCGCACCAAAGCCCCCGCCCCACCCGCCATCAACGCGAGAGCGACACCGGCCACGATCCATTGCGCGCGTTTCACGGGATCGTTCCCTCCGTGGCCGTGGTGGGCGGGCCCTCCTCCCGTCGCGCCGGAGACGGCTCCCGCAGCCATCGTTCCAGCAGCAGCACGCACACCAGCGCCACCGCAAACGTCACAAACCCAAACTTCTGTTCCACCGCCAGCCCGTATTTCTGGCCGAACAGTTCTGTGACAAAAATCGTGAAGGTGATGCGGATTACATTCCCCAGCACCGCGAGCGGAAAGGCTGAGAGCACCATGACCGCCCGTCGCCAGGGCGACCGGAACACCAGGAAACCGAAAATCGTTGTCAAGGCCAGCAGGGCCACGAGACTGCGGATGCCACTGCAGGCGGGCGCCACATCGAATTGGAAAGTCCGCTGCATATCGTAAATCAACGAGCCGTCCCGGATCACGTCAAACCCCGCCGCCTGGCTGATGCCTACGGAGATGTAGCTGACCAGCATGCGGAGCGGGAACGTCACTTTTTCCGCCAGCGAACCGAACGGAATACAAAACACGAACAGAAAAAAGGGAAAGAAACTGGCCCGCAAAAAACGCCAGCCCCACGCCAGGCCCATCAATCCGTAGATTCCGCCAAACAATCCAATGATCGAAAGCCGCGGTTGCTGGATCATGTAACCAATCAGATGCAGGCCCAAGGCAACGGCCACCAGGACCAATCCCGGCCACCACAATCCCAATGGCAGAGCCATCAACTCCCGGCGTTTCCACCACAGCAACGCCAGCACCACCACCGGCATCAACGCCCCGTGGCCTTCGTCCCAATCATTGGCGCTCCACGCGTTCCACATCCAGCCCGGCAGGGACGGCGTGTTCACGTAACCGAACGTCGAGTTGCCGAGAAAATGGAAGAGCCCGAGCCAAACCGCCAGTAAGGCGAAAAACAACCCTTTGTTGGGCAGTTGCCGCCAGTAATCGTGAAATTCCACCCGGAATTCCTCAACCCAGCCGGTTTGTGGTTGGTCGCTCATGTGAAATTATCCGCGCCGAATTGGATACCTGAATTCCCGATTTTACTCAATAGAATTTACCGATGGAGCGCATCTGGAGAACTCACTGAGTCGTTGAAGAGACACCTTTATTGGCAAGCGGCAACCCGGTTGGATGAGGGATTCGTCGCGCGACGTTTACGCGGCGGAAGGTCGCTCTTTGCCCCAAGCCCGCCCGCGCAGTCCGTCGGCCAGCAGGTAATAGAGAAACAAGGTGTTAAAGCGCAGGTAGCGCGGTCCCAGGCGTCGCGGCTCTGAAATCAGCCGAAACAACCACGTCAACCCCGCGCGTTGCCACCCGATCGGCGCGTCGGGTTTTAACCCCGCGTTCGCGTCAAAGGCAAAGCCCACCGTCAACACCACACCCCGCCGCAGCGCCGCCTTGTGCCGCGCCGCCCAGGCTTGTTGTTTGGGCGTGCCGAAACCGACCCAGATAAAATCGGGCGCCAGGGTGTGCAGCTCCTCCATCACCCGGACTTCCGCCTCCAATTGACCATCCTCCTCGCACCAGCCGTGGAACGCGCCCACGAAGCGCAATCCGGGATTGCGCTGTTGAAAAATTTCCCGCAACCGCGCGCCGCATTCCGCCGATCCGCCCAGCAGATAATGCGTCGTGCCGGCCGGCGCGGTTTCCAGAAACCGGCGCATGAAGGTCGGGCCATAGACCCGGTCCCGCAAGCCGGCGCCGGCACGGTTGAGACACCACACGAGCGGCATACCGTCCGGCAGCAAATGGTCGTAAGTGGCGATGATGGCGCGGAACGCCGGGTCATGGCGCATGGCGGTCACGATGTGCGTATTGACGAATTCCAGCGTGAAACAACGCGGTGCGCGCGCCCACGCCAGACATTGCGCGGCCAGTTCGTCATACGTGGTGACGAGCAGCGGCGCCCCAAGCACATACAGGGTTTTCATGCGCGCACCCCGCGGGTCGCCGCCATGGAATCCGCCAATTTCATGGGCGCCACGCTACGGAAACCCGGACGAAAACGCACGCCCTTTCCCGCCGCCCAAGGAATCTGGAAGCGTACGCCTCGCGCCATGTGCGATTATCTTGACCATTCGCCTCTGGTGGGACAGATTACCTTCGCCACGAACGGCACGACCGTGATGACCACGACCAACGGTTACGATCGTCTGAACCGCCTCACGAACACCTCGTCGTTGGGAGGGACAGGTTCCACCCTGTCCCAATTTGATAACCAATACAACCCCGCCGGCCAGCGCACAA
>Ga0208195_1000079_pt1 | contig 130555 bp, 99 predicted proteins | sample AD_UKC077_MetaG_FD_184441 | JGI IMG/M metagenome (GOLD analysis project Ga0208195, IMG submission 184441) | Active sludge microbial communities of municipal wastewater-treating anaerobic digesters from USA - AD_UKC077_MetaG (SPAdes) (version 2) | ecosystem: Engineered > Bioreactor > Anaerobic >...
AAACGAATGCGTGGACGTTTGACGCCTACGACCGGGTTTCCAGTTACCGCGACGCCGACGGCCACCTGCTGCAATACCGTTACGACCCGAACGGCAATCTGACCAACCTGATTTACCCCGGCAACCGCGTGGTCGCTTACGCCTACGACAGCCTGAACCGTTTGACAAACGTCACCGATTGGGCGGGGCGGCAGACACGCTTTACTTACGATCTGGCCAGCCAGCTTGTCAGCATCACCCGGCCCAATGGCACGGGGCGCGAAATGTTTTACGATGCTGCCGGGCAGTTAACCAATATCGTGGAACGAATGGGCACAGGCGACCCGATTGCGTTGTTCAAGTTCAACTGGAACGATGCCGCCCGCGTGGCGTGGGAATTTGCCGCGCCGTTGCCGCAGCCCTTCACGCCGCCCGCGCGCGTGATGACCTACAATGCCGACAATCAAATCGCAACGTTCAACGGCAGCGGCGTGACTTATGATGCCGATGGCAACCTGATCCACGGTCCGCTGACCACCCCCACGTTCGTCAATTACACGTATGACGCCCGGAACCGTTTGTTAAGCGCGGGCGGATTGAATTACGGTTACGACCCGTCCGCCAACCGGGTGGCCATCACCAATGGCGCGAACGTGACGCGCTTTGTCGTCAATCCCAATGCCGCGCTGTCGCAAGTGCTGGTTCGCACCAAGCCGGATGGCAGCAAGACGTTTTACGTGTATGGGGTGGGATTGCTGTATGAAGTGAACGAAACCGCTGGCGGCGTGGAAACCAGCACCCGCACCTACCATTACGATTATCGCGGCAGCACCGTCGCCTTGACTGATGGCAATGGCATCGTCACCGACCGGATCGAATACTCGCCCTACGGCACGACGACCTACCGCACTGGCAACACGGACACGCCGTTTTTGTTCAACGGGCGTTACGGCGTGCAGACCGATGCCAACGGCCTGCTCTACATGCGGGCGCGCTACTATAACCCGTATCTGTGCCGCTTCCTCAACGCCGACCCGGCGGGCTTCGCCGGCGGGCTGAACTTTTACGCTTACGCAAATGGCGATCCGATTCAATTCACCGACCCTTCGGGTCTTTGGTTTGGGATAGACGATGCAATCTTTACTGGCGTCGGTGGAATTATTGGAGTGGGCGGGCGATTTGTTGGAGACTTGATAACTGGAAACAGCAGCACATGGGAAGACTACACCGGCGCGTTTGTAGGCGGAGCAGTTGCAGGAGAGACTTTGCTTTACACAGCAAATCCTTTTCTTGCAGGTGCAGCAGGAGGGGCCGCTGGCAATCTGACAACTCAAGGCTTAAAATTGGCGACCGGAAAGCAAGATTCATTTGATGCGACTTCGTTGGTTATTGATACCGGCTTGGGTGCTGCAACTGGATTTATTCCCGGACGCCCGAAGATTGCCGGAGTCAATGCTGGACGTGGAAGCGACCTACAAGTTTTCCGGCAGATTGTGACAAAAGCCGAGAATGGCACTATCAATAACATCTCAACTGAAACTGCATGGAAGATGGCTACTGGTGCTTTTTACGAATATGGCGTGGCACCAGGGACTGGTGCCAGTTCAATCGGATCCACTTTGGCATCTCAAATTCCAACGTGGTTCTCACCCTCGCAAGGGTCACAACCGGTTTATATTGGACCAATTAAATGAGGGGAGATAGTCAACCTGTTATTTTCCACGCTCGCGCCTCACGCGCCGGATACCTCGTTTTTGGGGTGTTATACTCGCCAATGTTTGCCGCATACGCTTATGCGTTTTTGAACGGCAAGTTGCGTGGGCAAGAACACCTGATTTTTGTGCCTTTGTTATTGCTGCTCCCCACCTATGGATGGTTACTCGGTTTCAAAATCAGGATCACGGCTAAAACTTTTGAATATCGGAACGGGCTTTGGCGTTGGCAGTCCTGTTCGCGGAACGAGATCAGTGATGCCAAGTTCTGTTGGCTCGAATTCAGCAATTTCGGCAGGATTCTCAAATTTCCACGTTTAGTCATTCAGTGCCGAGAGCGTCAGCAAGGTGGGATTGTCATCAATCCAAAACCATTTTCTCGCGAAGTTCTGCGACGGGTTCAGGAAATCCTGAGTAGCGAGTAAGTAGGAAAAAATAAAAGACAGATGATTTTGAATTATGCAAACTAAACCCGTGAAATGGCTGGCGTCCAGACTGTGCCTGCTTCTGCCGTTGATTGCGTCATCGGCGGCGGTTCACGCCCAAACCAGCAATCCGACTCTGGAAGCCAGCGACAAATCCAATCCTTTCAAAACCGATGTGGCATTGCGTCCGCCCGTCGTGGAAGAAATCAACGGCAAGGTTGGTTATTCCGGCGGCGGCATGAACTCCGCCGAAGGCCACAATTTCGATGGCAGCATCACCTTCCCCCTTGCGCGTCAATTCGGCTTCCAGGCCGACGCGCTTTACAGTCATATTGGCAGCCTGGATTTTTACGGCGGCGCGGGCCATCTGTTCTGGCGTAATCCCGACTTAGGCCTCATCGGCGTCACGGGCGGCTACTTGGTGCGCTCCGGCGTGGATACGTTTCAAGCGGGCGCGGAAGGCGAGTATTACCTGAACCGCTTCACCTTCGGTTTCTTTGCCGGCGTCGGCGCCATCAGCTGCGACCGTGCGGCGCCGTTCATTGACACGACCCCGACGCGCTTCATTGGCCGCGTTTCCGCCGACTGGTATGCGCTGGAAGAGTTGCGGCTCGGCGTTTCCTGCACCACCGCGTTCCGCAACAACTTGGTCAAAGGTGAGGCGGAATATCAGACGCCGATTCGGGGGCTGGCGGTGACGGCCGAAGTGGCCGTTGGGGATCATCATTACGATCACTGGCTGCTTGGCGTGCGATATTATTTTGGGGGCAATAAATCATTACGCGACCGACAGCGACGGGATGATCCGCGCGGTTTGATGCCGCAAATCCTGCACGGCTTGGGCGTGTATGGCGCGGAATACAATCGCAAGGGCCGAGCTTATATCGCCGCGCATCCGGGAGCGGGGAGTTGGAGCGGAGGCAGTTACGTGGAGGTAGAGAGGGAAGTTGGCCGGGATCCAATTCGCTTTGATACAGAACTTCCCCCCATGCCCCCCATGCCCCTCATGCCCCCAACTGAATGATCTTTTTGATCAAATCAGCGGCGGAGAAAACGAAGCCCCGCCCGGAGTTGAGTCCCTTGAGCAATGGCCTCAGTTCCCACCGTCAAGGCAATTGCCGAAAGGCAGATTGAGAGAACTGCATCCACACGACTGATTCCGCAACGGGGAGCTGACCTGACTCTGCTTCGGTTCGGCGGACCTCTTTGGATCGGGTTTTCGCCTTGGCAAGGGAGGGACATCCGCCGGGATGCTCCGCTCGCGTCCAGCAGGCGGAACCAGCGAGACGGGGCGCAACGTAATACGGAGGTTGCGCCGCGTGAGGGCACGCGGCCTACAGGGGTTGTAGGCCCGGTCCACTGACCGGGCGTCGTTCGTCGCGGCACGTCGTCCCTACCCGGGCGAAAATTCCCCTGCTCTCTTTACCCCTCCGGTTTCAACTTCCCGTCGTCAGGCAAAAACTAAACCGATAACCGTTATGTAAAACAATTTGCGTCATCAGCCGCTGCCCACCTCGAAACGGGAAATTTCAAAGAACGGACAAAAGCTCGAAACACGCTCCAAGATTGAGAGAATTACGTTTACGCGACTGATTCCGTAACGGGGGGGGCTGACCGGACCCTGCTTCGGTTTGGCGGGCCTCTTTGGAATCGGGTTTTCGCCTTGGCAAGGGAGGGACATCCGCCGGGATGTCCCCGCCCGCGTCCAGCGGACGGAACCAGCCAGACGGGGCGCAGCGTAGCACGGAGGTTGCGCCGCGAGAGGGCACGCGGCCTACAGGTGTTGTAGGCCCGGGCCCCTGACCGGGCGTCGTTTGTCGCGGCACGCCGTCCCTACCCGGGCAAGAATTCCCCAGCCCCTCTTTGCCTCTCCGGTTTCAACTTCCCGTCGTCAGGCAAAAATTAAACCAATAACCGTTATGTAAAACGATCCGCGTCATCAGCCGTTGACCAATCGCAACGGCAAACGCTGGCAGTTTCCGTTTGACGCGGCCAAATCCGCGCAAAATCGCGCTTGCGAATGGTGCGGCCTTGCTTCCACGCTGAACGGCATGAAACGCTGGCTATTCATTCTGGGATTCGCTTGGGCAAGCGCGGCGGGAGCACAATCGGTTCCCTCTCAATCGTGGGACGGATCGCCTCCTCCAGCGAAGCCGCCCGGCTTGGTGAAATCCGAGTTTATTTTCGAGACGGCGCCCTTTCCACAATGTCACGCGTCCACGATTGCGGAAACCCGCCGGGGATTGGTCGCCGCGTGGTTCGGCGGCACGCGCGAGAAAAATACTGATGTCGGCATCTGGTTGTCCCGCCAGCGGTCCGGACGCTGGACCGCGCCGGTCGAGGTCGCCAACGGCGTGCAACACCAGCAGGCCGACGGCACGGCGCATCGGCATCCGTGCTGGAATCCGGTGTTGTTCCAGCCGAGGAACGGACCGTTGCTGCTGTTTTACAAAGTCGGGCCCAATCCGGGAGCGTGGTGGGGCATGCTGACCACCTCCCGCGACGGCGGCGCAAGCTGGTCCACGCCCCGGCGTTTGCCGGAGCACATTGACGGCCCGGTGAAAAACAAACCGGTGCCACTGCCCAACGGCGATCTGCTGTGTCCCTCCAGCACGGAGTACGACGGCTGGCGGGTGCATTTTGAAATCACCCGCGATTGGGGGCGGACATGGACGCGCGTTGGCCCGGTGAACGACGGCCGGGAGTTCGGCGCGATTCAACCCAGCGTTTTGTTCCTGGGCGGCGACCGATTGCTGGCCTTGGGCCGGACGCGGCAGGGGAAAGTTTTTCAGATCGCCTCGGACGATCTTGGCCGGACATGGGGCGGGATGACCGCAACGATTTTGCCCAATCCCAATTCGGGCACGGATGCGGTGACGCTCCGGGACGGGCGGCATCTGCTGGTGTACAATCACACGACCAAAGGACGGACGCCGTTGAACGTGGCGGTTTCTGCGGATGGCCGCGACTGGCGGGCGGCGTTGGTGCTCGAAAACGAGCCGGGCGAGTATTCGTATCCGGCGGTCATCCAATCCCGCGATGGCCGTGTGCACATCACCTACACCTGGCAACGGCGGCGGATCAAACACGTCGTGCTCGAGCCCGGCAAATTTGAACTGCATCCCCTGCCCGCCGTCGCCGAAGCACGATAATGGATCACTGGGCCATGTCCCAGGTGATGGATCAAGCCAGGATTTCCGTTCGGGATGAATGGTAACACGCTACGGATGAACACACGTGTTGCCTCAATGAAAAAAGACACCGGGGCCTAAAAAAGCAGGGTATACGTTGACTCACAATTAAGGACACCGAAGACGGCGGCGGAGCACATTCTTATCCTGCCCACAAAATTCCGGCCGAAAAGCGGTCCGACTTGAACCGCCGTGGACGTCAGCCTACGGTCGAGGGAAAATCCATGTTCGACCCCGTAGGGGGCGCCCCCTTTCTACCCGGATCCATCGCCGATTCCCGGTCAGAATCGCCAGAAGAGGGAGACGGCGTGAAAATTCAATCCCGGATTGGGCCGCCAGAGGCCGGCGTTGGAGAGATGTTGAAAGCGGTAACCTAACCCCACCTGCGGCGTTATGTGCCAGTTTAATCCCGCATAGAAAGTAAACTGGAATTCGCCACCAAGATTCAACCGGTCGAAAGTGCGACGGCTGAGCACGGTCGGGCTGACTCCCCCTTCCACCGAAAACGGCACGCCTTTCCAACCCAAAGCCAGATTCGGCCCCACGCTGGCCATGAAAGCGTCTTCGCCCCGTCCGCCAATCCATCCGGCGGCAGCGCTCAGGCGGCTCTCCAGTTGCCACGTTTGACCCCACTCCCATTGCCAGGGCAGATTCCACATAGCAAACGCTTCCGCAAGCGCCATGTTGCCGCCGCGGTCCTGTCCGGCCACTCCCCCGCGGAGACCCACCACCGCCGGACGAAAACTGCTGGCCTCTCCGCCGATTACGGAAAGGGCCAACGCACAGTAAAGTCCGCCTTGGATCAATCTGCTCAAAATTTTACTCATCTCGTTCTTCGTTCCAATTTGAATTCTCGGCCAGCAGAGGGCGGCCCGCCTTGCGGACAAAATAATAACACGAACCAGCGGCGCAACCACGGCTTACCTCATCCTGGCAGCCCTGATTTCCGCGCTCAATGGAGCGCGGCCCCGTTGAGGCTAATGGCCGGCCGGCGTGTGCTGAATCAATCAAAACGCTCGTGTCAATCGCCGTCGCCTTCAGGCAAAGGCTTGGTTCGCTTCCCGGCAGGCGGCCCGCAAGGCCTCCCGTTCTTCGGCCGAAAAGGGGTTTTGGGAAAGGGCGTCTTGGGCCCGCTGGGCGCTGACGCGGGGCCGGGGCACCAGGGCCGCCACAATTTGCCCATGGCGGGTGATCTCCGTTTCCAAGCCCCGCTCCGCGGCGTCCAGAATCTGCCGGGCTTTATTCGCCATTTCGGTCGCGGTCACAATCATGTTTTTATTTTACCGATTTTAGAGCAAATCAGCCAAAACTATAGCCGATTTTCCTTTGCCCGAGGCGTGCGGCGTTTACACCGTTTCAATGCCCGCCGGCAAAATCACGCGGCAGCGGGCTAAAGCCCGCGCTCCCGTCACGGCCACAGTGTTAGTTAAACCGCCATAGGCGCACGGCGCGACCGCGCAAGGCGCCTTTCGGAACACTTTTCAAGGGAAGCATGAAAACCCGTCAAGGCCGGTGAGCCGGGATGACTTGTTCAGAAGACGTTATGGCGGCAATCAATGCACTCCATAGCCGTGCCGGGGTTCATTGACGAATGGCGGTAATGGGTTAGCTTGGGAAGCGGATCCGAGAGGCAAGCTGAATCAACGCCCAGCGCGATCCGAACCGGGACGATCAGTTTGCGCGCGATCCAGAGGGTCATCATGTGTTTCCAGAAATGAAAAAGCTCGTCCTCCTTGGGCAAATCGCCGCGCTGGCCGGGGCGTGTCAGTTGTCCGCCGCGTTGCCGGAATTCGATTTTACCACGGCGGCCGGGGTGGAAGGCTGGACCGCGCAGCATGATCTCAGCGCGTTGGTCGCCACGCCGGAAGGGCTGCGGGCCGACATCAACGGTCCCGATCCCTACTTTGCCGGACCGCCCCGCGATTATCCCAGTGGACAGCCGTTGTGGATGCGTCTCTGGTTGCACTCGGAAACGAGCGGGGTGTTGCAGGTGTTTTATTTCCCGGCCAGCGGGAGCCCGGCCGAAGCCCATTCCGTGCAGACTACGGTGCCGGCGGGCGAATGGGTGCAAGTGCGCCTGGCGGTGCCGGCGTTGGGGCCCAACTACCGCCTGCGCATTGATCCGCCCGGCCAAAGTGGCCGCGCCACGTTTGCGGCGGTGCGTTTCGAAGCCCGCGGCAGTCTGCCGGATTTTGATTTTCGCACGCGCCCGGATGCGACGGCTTGGAAGGCGTGGCACGCGATCACTGCCTTAACTCCGACCCCGGAAGGGCTCAACCTCGCGATCGGGGGCGATGATCCTTACCTGGGCGGACCGCCGCGGGATTATCCGTCCGGCACCCCGCTCTGGATGCGGCTGCGCCTCAAATCGGACACGGCGGGAATGGGGCAGGTGTTTTATTTCAAGACCGGCCCGACGGAGGAAAACTCCGTGCGGTTCGGCGTGCCGGCCGGGGTGTGGGCTGATCTCAAAGTACGCTTTCCGGCGCTCGGCCCGGGTTACCGGCTGCGGTTCGATCCGCCGGGGCACAGCGGCAATTGTCTTGTGGAGCGATTGTGGTTTGAATCCCGCCTGAAACCAATCGCGCCGACCTGGCCGGCGCCCCTCCGACCGCAACCGGATGCCGCCGCGCCCGCCGTCATCTCGGATGGCTTGTGCGTGCGGCATGCGCCGGGCGGCCCGGGCATGTTCCGGGTTGAAGTGGACGGACAAGCGTTTGCCGCGGGTTATCCCAATGCGTGGCTGGGTTATCTCACCAACCAACAAGTGCGCTGGGTGGCGTTGGACAGTGCGAGCGCGAACGCCACCGTGCAGCAGGTCAACGATCGGTTGATCGCGCAAACCACGTTGACGGACCCCGACGGCGGGCACTGGCATTTTTCCCAAGCCTTCCAAGCGGCCGCGGGCGGCGTCATTGAAGTTGAAACCACGGTGACGGTGGACGCGCCCCGGGACGTGCTCTTTTTGCCGGCGCTCTGCTTGTTGGCGGGCTCCGACACGTTCGGCACCAACAAAAATCAGGCGCTGTTGAGCGGCGTGGAATATCTGGAAAACGAACCGAGCAGTTCGGAGGCGGACGTGCGCGGCGCCGGCGCGCGGCGGTTGGTGCCGGATTCGGCCAAGCTGACGTTTCCGCTCATGGCGTTGCAGGCGGAGGGACGCTACCTGGGCGTGATCTGGGAAACCTCGCCCGCGCTTGCGCCCGTCTTCGATTCGCCGGATCGCCAGTTCCATTCCGGCGGTCATTTGCTCGGCCTGATTGCCCCCGGATCGGACGGGAACAATCGCGATGAAGGCAACCTGCTGCCGGATGATCCGTGGCCGTTGCCGGCCCATGCACCGCTGGTGTTGCGCGCCAAATTGATCGGCGGCACCGGCGCGAGTGTGGTGCCGGCCATCCAGAAATACGTGGCCCTGCACGGCCCGCCCACACCGCCGACCCCGGATTTGACCGAAACCGAATTTCATCAACTGGAGGCGCACGGGTGGCTTGATTCGGACATCCGCGTTGGCGACCGGTTCCGTCATGCCGACGGGGCGAACTTCGGCCCCACGCCTTCCGCCGAGGCGGCGGTGTGGATGGATTGGCTGGCGGCGGGCGTGGCGGACCCCGCCTTATCCAACGCACTCCGCACCACTGCTGGACAGGCCAGGGCCGCAGTGGCGCCAAAGAACTATGCGCGCTCCGGCATCGGCCACGTCTGGCATCCCACGGCGACGCTCGTGTACGGCGCGGTGGCCGACAACGTGGGCGCGGTCCGCACCCTGGGGCAGCAACTGTTGGCACAGTATCAAGGCGACGGCGTGATTCGATATCAAGCCCCGGCCAACGGACCGGACTACAGTGAGACGCATTGGTCCCAGGAAGCCAACGGGCTGGTGGGCACCGTCACGGCGCGTTTGTTGGAAGCCGCCCTGTTCACCGGCGACCCGGGGTTATTGACCAACGGATTGAACCATCTGCGCGCCCTCGCCAAGTTCGATCACACCGTGCCGCGCGGCGCGCAAACCTGGGAAATCCCCTTGCACACGCCGGATATTCTGGCGGCGGCGTATCTGGTGCGGGCGTACACGCTGGGCTACGAACTGACCGGCGACGCCACCCTGCTCGACCGGGCGCGTTACTGGGCGTGGACCGGCGTGCCGTTTGTCTATCTGGCCCCGCCCACGCCGGGGGCGGTGGGTGTGGGTGCCACCATTGCCGTGCTGGGCGCCACCGACTGGCAGGCGCCGTTGTGGATCGGGCTGCCCGTGCAATGGTGCGGCTTGGTTTACGGCAACGCCTTGTATCGCCTGGCGCGGTATGATGCTTCCGGACCGTGGCAGGCTTTGGCCGATGCCATCGCCGCCGCGGGCATTCAACAAATCTATCGCGCTCAGGAACCGGCGCGGCAGGGGTTGCTGCCGGACAGTTTTTCGCTGCGGTTGCAATCCCGCAACGGTCCGGCGATCAACCCCGCCACCCTGCTCGCGGAAAGCTGGCAATACTTCGGCCTCCGGCCATTTTACGATTATCTGGCGCTGCGCCGTTTTGGCGTGCGGCTGCACGCCGCAGGCCGGTTGACCAATCTGGAAGAGCGCCCGGATGGCTTTCGTTTCATCGTGCAGGGTTGGACCCACGAGCCGCATTGGCTGCTGCTCAACGGCCTGCGGCAGACGCCCACGGTGCGCGTCAACGGCCAAGCGGTTGCGCTCACCGCGCCGCAGGCGTATTCGCCGGCGCAAGGATGGCTCATTGTGCAAGTGCCCCCCACAGCCCGGGTGGAAATCAACGTCCCGGCCATCGCCTGGTTGCAAATTCAGCAGCATCCGCCGGCCACCACCGTCTTGCGGTGGCCCGGCCGCGCCCGGGATTATTTCCTGGAACGCACGACGGCGCTCGATCCGAATGGCGTCTGGGAACGCGTGATCGCGCCGCCCCACTTGCAAGCCGCCTGGTTTTATTGGACCAACGACGGGACGGAATCCGCTTTTTTCCGGCTTGCCGCCCCGACGGTAAATCCATAAGCTTCCAACGTATGTCCGCCCGTCTTCGATCAGGAATCGGGGCGCGCAACCGGCCTGGCGTTGCAGTCAAGGTTGCCGGACGGAATTGTTTGCCATCAAAATACAACCCCCAACAAACCATGATGAAACCCACCTTAATCACGCGGGTCCGCCAGACGATCCTGGCGCTGCCCCTCATGCTGCTCGGAAGCTCGCTGGTCGCACAAACTCCGCTGGTGCAAAATCCCAGCTTCGAGAGCAACTTCAATCCGACCTGGCCGCACTACAGCGGCGTGGATGAGTGGAGCGGAGGCTCCGGAATCAATGACCGCAGCCTGGATTCCGGCGGGCCCTTTCACGACAACGGATTGACGCCCGACCGTGACCGCGTTGCTTTCATCCAGAACGTGGGAAGTCTGTCGCAAACCATTTTCGGCCTGACGCCCGGGCAAACGTATTGGATTCAGTTCTTCTACAACTGCCGGATGCCCGGGCCACTGGATTTGAAAGTTTCCTTTGGTGGCGAGCTGCTGGACACGATCAGAAACGTACAGCCGGTGGGCGAGACCAAACCCTTTCACTTCCGCAACGTCCCGTTCACGGCGGCATCCGACTACGGGCTGCTCAGTTTCAGCATCGTTCCGTACGGCGATCAAAGTGCGTTGTTCGATGCGGTCACCATTGTCGCCCGGGATGAGGATGATTTGGTCGTCATCAACCCGAGTTTCGAGGCCAGCGGTTATCAGCCGAACACCGGCGTCCTCACCAAGCTGGCCGGCTGGACGGGCACGGGGGAGTTCGGCGTGGACATGGGCTTCGGCTTTTATGCCGATAACGGGGACATTCCCGACCAGGCCTTGGTGGCTTTCATTCAAGGCGAGGGTTCACTGGAACAAACCATTTCCGGGTTGATCATCGGGCAGTCCTACACCGTTTCTTTTGCCTACAACGCCAAGCTGAATGAAACGCCGCACCTGCGGGTCCAAGCCGGTGCAACGGTCCTGTTGGACACGGACGTCACGGCGGTGGGCTATGGTGCCGCCTTTCATACCGCCACCGCGCAATTTACCGCCACGGCGGAACAGGTGGTTCTGTCCTTCGCCCAGACCAAAGCGACCGCCGACACGGTGTTGCTGGATAATGTCCGGGTGCGCGGTCAGGCGGCGGTGTCCTTCCCGCCCATAACCCTGTCGCCGACCGAAGCGCTGTTGGCGCCGGGACAAACCGTCAACGTGGAAGTCAGCCTCCCGAGCGAGGCGCTGGTCCTCCGGGCGCGCGAGGTGGTGCTCCACGCTGACCCCGAAGTGGCGGCCATCACCGGGGCCGATGAGGACGGCGAAATCACTTTGTATTTTGAACAAATGCCTCCCGGACCAGCCGCGCCAGTGGTTCAAACCGTGGAGGTCACGGGCGTAAAACGCGGCACCACCCAGGTGGAAGTGAAGGATGGCGACGAGCTCGAAGTCGCCAACGTCACCCGGATTGCTGTGACCGAATCGTTCGTGCGAAATCCGAGTTTCGAGAGCGGCCCCGCCGTTACGGGCGTCGGCTATGGCTCGATTCTGGCGTGGAACCGAACCGGCAACGGCGGCCGCAACAGCCTGGGGATGCCGTTTGCCGGCGACGGCAGCAACGGGCCCATTCCCGATCGTGAACTGGTGGCCTTCATTCAACGCGAGGGGACGATGTCGCAAACCATCTACGGTTTGACGCCGGGACAATCTTACTGGCTGCAGTTTCGCTACAACGTCCGGGACTACGTACCGGAAGGCCAGAGCGGCCCCCCGCTCCTGGATCTGGTCGTGCGTTTTGGCGGGGAAACCCTGGCCAACATAACGGGTATTCAACCCGCCAAAGAGGCGGGCCTGACGGGATACTATTTCACCAACCTCGTCTTCACGCCGACGGCCGCCTCCGGCAATCTCGAATTCTCGGCGGTGCCGGTGACCGGCGACGTCAGTTTGTTGCTGGACGCCGTCAGCATTGTGGCGCGCGGCGCCGCGGATGTGGTGCTGGAGAATCCCAGTTTTGAAGCCAGCGGCACGCCGGCCGGCGTGGGTTACATTACGCCGCAATTGGTTGCCGGTTGGCATACCAGCGCCGGAGGCTACGGCGTGAACATTGATGGGGAAGGCCCGTTTGCCAACAACGGCGCCGCGCCGGATCAGGACCTGGTGCTGTTTCTCCAGAACGGCGGCAGTTACGTCAGCCAAACCGTGTCCGATCTGGTAATCGGGGAAAAATACACCCTGATCTTCGCGTTGAACGCGCGGCGAATCGGCGACAACTTTCCCCTCATCCGCGTGTCGTTTGACGGGGAAATCCTGCTCGAAGAAGAAGTCCGGCCGGTGGATGATTTAGAGGGATCGAATCCTTACCACACAAAACACCTCGTCTTCACCGCCGGAAATACCGAGGGCGATTTGTGGTTTGAGAACGCCAGTGATCCGGAGGCTGACGCCACGTTGCTGCTCGATAACGTGCGCCTGGTGGCCGGCGAAGTCCGTCCGCCGGCGCAGTTGCGCATCGCGTTGTTGCCGGAGAACATCGTGCGCCTCTCCTGGGACGCCGCCGATACGGGTTACACGCTGGAAACCACCGGCACGTTGCCCGGCAATTGGGAGGCCATCACCGCGCAACCCGTCATCGAAAACGGCGAGTGGGTGGTGCTGCTCTCGCAGGAATCCGGGCAACAATTCTTCCGGTTAAAACAATAGACGGATCCGCGGCAATCAACCCGCGTCCGATTCGACTCAGACGGCGACGGTCATCAGCCGGCGCCGTTTTCTTTGAGGCGGGAGATCGCGTCTCCCGTCAACGCTGCAGGAAATAGGTCCGCTGGCGTTCGCTGATCGGGCGGCCAAGTTTCTCCAGCACCGCCAGCATGTCTTCCCAAACCTTGCGTTTTTCGCTCAACGCCGGATTGCGCAACAAATACGCGGGATGATAGGTGGGCATGAGGGGAATGCCCCGCCAGGTCTGCCAGTGACCGCGCAGTTTGGTGATGCCCAGGGTCTTGCCGAGCAACCCTTCCACGGCGGTGGCGCCCATGGCCACCACCACACGCGGCCGGATCAGATCAAGCTGCTCGTGCAAGTAGGGCAGACAGGTTTGCATCTCCGCCGCAGTGGGTTTGCGGTTGCCCGTGCGTTGGCCCGGCGTGTCGGGCCGGCACTTGAGAATGTTGGCGATGTACACTTCGTCGCGCTCGAAACCCATGACTTTAATCATCCGGGTCAGCAACTGCCCGGCCCGGCCAACGAACGGTTCGCCTTGTTCGTCTTCCTCGGCGCCCGGGGCTTCGCCCACAAACATTAATTCGGCATCCTGGGCTCCGGTGCCGAACACCACTGTCTGACGCGCGGCGACCAGGTGCGGACAGCGGACGCACGCCAGCACGCGCGTCCGTAATTCGTCAAACGCCGCCGCCCGCGCCGCCGGTGACAATGCCGGCGCGTCCACAGACGGAGATGCCTGATCCGGTAATTCGGCCGGAACCGCCACGGCCGGCGCCGTGACGGCGGCGGGAGCAGCTTTCGCAACATAGCGCGCGCTGGTGCCACCGGCACTGGGTCCGATTCCGCTCCCCTGCTTCGACGTGAGCGATGGGGTCGCGCGCGCACGGGGAGCGCGGACTTCACGGGGCTGATTCAACGCGGTCAACACCTCGCGCGTCACCGGCGCAAAATGAACGCCGCGCGCCTGGAGGGTTTCCAAGTGGCGGATGATGGCGTCAAGCAGTTGCGCGTAAGCGTCGGACATACCCGAAATGCTAACCGGGAACGCCGGGACTGCACGGAAAAAATTGGCGGGGATCAAGCTGGGCGGCCCGTTGTCCGGAACGAACCGGCTTTCCCGGGAAAGTCTCGCCGGCAATCGGTCCGCGCCTGGGCGGTGCGTATTTTCTGTAACCTTTCCGCGCTTGCCGGCTCAAACAGCACCGTAACGAATGAGTCAAAACATGAAAAACGTGGTTGAACTGACGGAAACCGGATTTGAGACCGAAGTGCGGCAGGCGCCCGGCTTGGTGCTTGTGGATTTTTACGCGCCCTGGTGTGGGCCCTGTCGAATGCTCGCGCCCCTGCTGGATCAACTGGCGGCGGAGTTTGCCGGGCGGATAAAATTCGCCAAGGTGAATGTGGATCACGCGCCCGCGCTCGCGGAGGATTACCAAATCACCGGAGTGCCCGCGCTGTTGCTGTTCCGCAATGGCCAACCGGTGGATCAGATGGTCGGCCTGGCCGCGCCCCAAACCTTGCGGAAATGGCTGGCAACCGCACTGACCGCCACCCCGCAATTCATCACCACGGTCGCCGCCTGACCCGGAGCACACGCCATGATCCTGCGACTTCTTTTGGGTGCGGTACTGGGCGGCGGCCTCGGCTTGGCATTCTACAAGTTCGTGGGCTGCTCGACGGGGACCTGTCCCCTGACCAGCAACCCGGTCATCAGCTCCATTTACGGCGCCGTCATGGGCGCGTTGCTGGCCAGCAGTTTTCATTGAACCGTCCGGCGCGGCGGCGCGGCAGAGCGTCGCCAAAGGCGTCCGCCTTGCATAACACGCAAAACCTCCGCGGCCTTCTGCCGGCCGCGATCCATACGAAACAACACTCATGGAAATGATCATTCGCCGCTTTGCCGGCACGTTTATTCTCGTCAGCCTGTTGCTGGCGCACTATCACAGCCCGCACTGGTTGTGGTTCACCGCGTTTGTCGGAGCCAACCTGCTGCAGTCGTCCTTCACGCGTCGGTGTCCCTTGGAAACGATCCTGCGCAAACTGGGCGTGGGCGGTTCGTGCTGCGCGGCGCCCGCTTCGAAATCCGGCGCGGTCTCCGGCGGCGGCCACTAGCCCGCGCTTGGCAACCCGCGCGATCCCGGGCATGATCCCCCGGACGCGGAGTTCATGTTATGAGGAGTACACACTTGTTGATCAGTGGCGGGTTGTTGTTGATGGTCGCCGGACTCGCCGGCTGCGGCCCCAACCCACCGCCCGGCGGCCAAGCGGTCGAAGGGCCCGCCGTCCCGGTGCGCGTGCAACCGGTGGAAAGCCTTCCCCGTATCGCCACCGAAGACGTGGTGGGCACCATCCGTCCCAAGCTGCGGGCGGTCATCGAAGCCAAGGTCAGCGGGCGCATCGAACAAATGCGGGTGGTGCCCGGCCAACGGGTGAAGGCCGGCGAGTTGCTGGTGCAACTGGACGCGCGCGAAATCCAGGCCCGCCATGATCAAGCTCAGGCGTTGCGCGAAGAGGCGCGCCGCGAATTCAAACGCCGGGAAATCCTGCTGAAAGACAAATTAATTTCCCAAGCGGAGTTTGACGCCGCGGACGCGCAATTGCGCGTGGCCGAAGCGGCGGTTCAGGAGGCGGAAACCTTGCTTGGCTACATCCGCGTGGCGGCGCCGTTTGACGGTGTGATCACCAGCAAACGCGCGGACGTGGGCGACCTGGCCGCGCCGGGCCGGCCGCTGGTGGAATTGGAGGATCCGCGCACCCTCCGGCTGGAGGCCGATGTGCCGGAAGCGTTGATGGACCGGATTTCCTTGGGCGACAAACTGGCCGTGCGCGTGCCGGCGATTGACGCCCAATTGGAAGGCACGGTCAGCGAAATTGCGCCGGTCGCCGATCCCAACAGCCGCACGTTTCCCGTCACTCTCGATCTCCCGCCGCACGCGGGATTACGCAGCGGACAGTTTGGCCGGCTGGCCGTGCCGGTGGCCGAGGTCCGGGCGATTCGCGTGCCGACCCGCGCCGTGATTGTGCGCGGTCAGATGGAAATTGCGTTTGTGGTGGTGGACGGCAAGGCGCAGTTGCGGCTGGTGAAAACCGGCAAGCAACTCAAAACCGAGGTGGAAATTGTTTCCGGACTGAATCCCGGCGAAACCCTGGTGGTGGAGGCCGGAGACCAATTGACAGACGGCCAGCCGGTGCAAGTGCAATGAAATCCACCATCGGAAAATCGAAGCCCGCAAAGACCCCATGAGCGCCGCGCCTCATTCCCCCACCCCTCATACCGGGCCCGGACTGGCCGGGCGGATGGCCCGGGCGTTCATTGACTCGAAGCTGACGCCGCTGTTGATCATCACCTCGGTGCTGCTGGGTGCGTTTGGCGTCATCCGGTTGCCGCGCGAGGAGGAGCCGCAGATCAAGGTGCCGATGATTGACGTGATGGTCGCCATGCCCGGCGCGAACGCCAAAGAGATCGAAGAACGCGTCACGCGGCCAATGGAGAAACTGCTCTGGGAAATTCCCGGCGTGGAATATGTCTATTCGACCTCCAGCGAGGGCCAAAGCCTGGTCATCGTGCGTTACGAGGTGGGCAGCGATCCGGACGACAGCCTCGTCAAACTGACCGAGCAACTGCGCTCCAACTTCGACCGCATTCCCCACGGGGTCACCCAACCGCTCATCAAACCGAAGTCCATTGATGACGTGCCGATCCTCGCGCTCACGTTTCACAGTCCGGAGTATGATCATCTGACCTTGCGCCGGCTGGTGGCCCAGGTGGACGACGCAGTCAAGCAGGTGCCGCTCGTGGCGGAAACCATGGTGATCGGCGGCGCGCGGCGGCAGGTGCGCGTGCTCTTGGATCCGGTGAAACTGGCGTCGCGCAACCTGAGTCCGGTGGGGCTGATTCCCATGCTGCAACAAGCCAACCGCCAATATCACGCGGGCGGCCTGACCAGCGACAACCGGGAGGTGCTGATTGAAACCGGCGCGTTCCTGCGCACAGCGGAGGAGGTCGGGCAGGTCGTGGTGGGCGTGTACGGCGGCAAGCCGGTTTACCTGCGCGAAGTGGCCGAGGTGCGGGACGGCGCGGAGGAACCGAGTCAGTATGTGTTTTTTGGCTACGGCGCCGCGGCGGCGGCCAGCGCGCGGGTCAGCGAACGGCAGGCGCCGCCCCCCGGCGCCGCCGGGTTCATTGAAGAACCCGCCGCCACGCTTTCCATCGCCAAACGCCCCGGCGCGAACGCGATTGCCGTGGCGCGCGAAGTCCTGCGGAAAGTGGAGACGCTCCAGGGCACGGTCATCCCGGCGAACGTCGCCATCAGCATCACCCGGCATTACGGCGAAACTGCGGCGGAAAAATCCAACGAACTCCTGCTGCACATGGGCATCGCCGTCGTGGGCGTCACCCTGTTGCTCTGGTTGACGCTCGGCTGGCGCGAATCGGGCATCGTGGGGGTGGCCATTCCTTCGACCCTGGCGTTGACCCTGCTGGTGTTTTACCTGCTCGGCTTCACCCTCAACCGCATCACACTGTTCGCGCTCATCTTCAGCATCGGCATTCTCGTGGACGACGCCATTGTGGTGGTTGAAAACATCGTGCGCCACTTCCACCTGCCCGCCAGCAAAGGCCGGCCGTGGGCGGACATCGCCGTGGCGGCGGTGGGCGAAGTCGGCAACCCAACCATTCTGGCCACGTTCGCCGTCATCGCCGCGGTGGTGCCGATGGCGTTCGTGGGCGGCTTGATGGGCCCGTACATGCGGCCGATTCCCATCGGCGCGAGTGCGGCCATGTTTTGGTCGCTGCTCATCGCCTTCATCGTCACCCCCTGGGCCAGCATCCGCATCCTGCGTTGGGGAACGAAATACGCGTCCCTGACGAAACGGCAACCCACCGACCCGGCCGAAGACGCCGCGCCCGCCAAACCGCACCGCCTTTCGGAGCATGAGGAGGACGCGTTCACCCGGCTGTACCGGCGGCTGATGGGACCGTTGATTGATCATCCCCGCTGGCGGCACGTTTTTCTGGCGGGCATCACCATCCTGTTGCTGGCGGCGATGGCGCTGGTGGGCGTTGGCTGGGTGAAGGTCAAGATGCTGCCCTTCGACAACAAGAGCGAGTTTCAGATCATCCTGAACATGCCCGAAGGCAGTTCGCTGGAACGCACCGCCCAAGCGGCGCATGAAATCGCCGCGACCCTCCGCGCCGAGCCGGAGGTCACGGATTATCAGGTTTACGTGGGCACCGCCGCGCCGTTCAATTTCAACGGGCTCGTGCGCAATTACTTCATGCGCCGCGGGGCGCACGTGGCCGACATCCAAGTAAATCTCGTGCCCAAGGACCAGCGCCGGGCGCAAAGCCACGACATCGCCAAGCGCGTGCGGCCGGCGGTGGCCGCCGTGGCCGATAAATTCAACGCCCGCGTCGCCGTGGCCGAAGTGCCACCGGGACCGCCGGTGTTGCAAACCCTCGTCGCGGAAATTTACGGGCCCACCGAGGACGCGCGCCTGCGCCTGGCCGAGGCGGTGCGCGCCATTTTCAAAGACACGGAAGGCGTGGTGGACGTGGACGCCTACATTGAGGCCGACCAACCCAAGGCCCGGTTCGTCATTGACAAGGAAAAGGCGGCGCTCCACGGCGTCAGCGCGGAAACCATTTCGCAGACGCTCCAGATTGCGGTGGGCGGTTTGTCCGTGGATCTGGTGCATCAACCGCGCGAGAAGGAGGATGTGAATTTGGTGCTGGAACTCCCCCGTTACGCGCGCACCAGTCCCGAGGAATTACTGGCCCTGCGCGTCCGCTCCGGCGACGCCAACGCCCTGCCTGAACCCGGGGCCGCCACCGGCGCACCGCCGCTCATTCCTCTGCGCGAACTTGTCACCATCGAACACACGCTGGCGGACAAAAGCATTTACCATAAAAACCTCATGCCGGTGACCTACGTCATTGGCGACGTGGCGGGCGTGATCGAAAGTCCCGTCTATGCGATTCGCCGGATGAACCAGGCGTTGCGGGCGCTCGACACCCGGCCGTTCGGCGGCGACGGTTCGCCCCTCAAGATTTACAACGCCACCCTGCCTTTCACCAGCCAACGCCCGGCGATGAAATGGGATGGTGAATGGCACATCACCATTGAGGTCTTCCGCGATCTCGGCCTTGCCTTCGGCGCGTGTCTGGTCCTCATCTACGTGCTGATGGTGGGCTGGTTCCGCTCCTTTCTCACCCCGATGATTGTCATGATGGCGATTCCCTTTTCACTGGTGGGCATCCTGCCCGCGCACGGGGCGTTGGGCGCCTTTTTCACCGCGACCTCGATGATCGGCTTCATGGCCGGCGCGGGCATTGTGGTGCGTAATTCGATCATCCTGGTGGACTTCATCGAACTGCGCCTGGCCGAAGGCATGCCGCTGGCCGAGGCGGTGGTGGACGCCGGCGCGGTGCGTTTCCGGCCCATGCTGCTGACGGCAATGGCCGTTGTGGTCGGTGCGGCGGTGATTCTGGCGGACCCAATTTTCCAAGGCCTGGCCATTTCCTTGATGGCCGGGGAAGTCGCGTCCCTGCTCCTCAGCCGCATGGCGGTGCCGGTGCTTTATTACATGGCCTATTGCCGTTCCCCCCGGAACTCCGCGACCGCTTGACCGATTCCTGAGCGGACGTTCGCGGCGCCGAATCAATCAAGCCGCCATCGCCCGGCGACGACAACGCCCGGCTGAATACCAGTTGGGCAGGGGCCGGCCACGCGCCATGGTCAGCGGGTCAACCGGTCCACCAGCCAATCCTCGAAGCCGCTCAGATCCTTCCACCCGGTGGCAACGTCCATCCGTTTTGCCTCCGGATCCATCACCGTCATGCCGTCGTCCGTCACCCGGATGCCGAGTTTTTCCATCACGCAGAAGTCGTGCTGGAGGGCGAGGTAAATGGCCACCGTATCGAAGAGCGTGCTGCTGCGTTCGTCCGCCTCGTTGGCGGGCATCCGGGGGTTGCTGGCCACCCAGGCGCGGTAGTTGGCAATGACGTCCACCGCCACCGGATTGCGCGAATCCCGCACGCGCCGATACTTGTCCCCCTTCAACACCACCAAACCGCAGGTATCCAGCGGTGTGATGGTCATCGCCCACGGCGCGGTAAAGACCGCCTGGCACGCGGGAGGATCGCACCGCACATTCCACTCGGCGGCCGGTTTTTCACTGCCGCCGTACCCGACGCGCACGCTGCCGTACATGCCGACGAACCGCGCTTTCCGCGCAATGCCCGGCTCGCGTTTCAAGGCGGCGGCGATATTCGGCACCGGCCCGATGCAGATCAACGTCACCGGACGCGGCGATTGCATGATCGTGTCAATCAACGCCTGCACGCCATCCCGGTGGACCACGCCCGGGTATTGTTTCAAATCGTAATCTTTCAACCACGCGGCCTGCCGCCCCGGGCCGGTGCTGGGCAGGTCCAGCCCCACGCCCACCGGCACATCCGTCCGCCCGGCGCGTTCAAGCAGCTTGGCGAACAACGCCGCCCGATATTCGGCCCGGCCAAAGTCGCCCACCACCAGCTTCAAATCCAATTCCGGACACTTCAACAACAGGCCCAACGCCCAGGTGTCGTCTATGTCATCGCCAATGTCCGCATCCAGAATCACCGGGATGGCGGCGGGTTTCGGAGCGGAAGCCGGCGCCGCCGTCCCGCCCAGGGCAACACCAATCAAGCTGGCACAGAGGACCGCAATGAAGCGGAGGGAGAGGCATTTTCGTGAAACTGATTCCATGCTTTGAATCCCGGTCCCCATTCTTTCCGCGCCCGGGCTTCTTCGCTCGCGCGCAAGAAGCGAAGAGAGCAACGGCTGGTGGAGGAAGTGGGCGTCAGGCTGTTCGGAGAACAATGCGGGTTGGCTCAGACAATTGCTTTTTGTCATACGCCGCAGCATGTCCAGCCGGACCGGCGATGTCAACGAACAGCCGGCGCGCCCGGAGCTTTCCCAAAAAAGAGGGCCGGGAAAACCCCGGCCCTCATGTTTTTAGCTTCGCGCCGCCCGATCAGGAATGTTCATTCCCGCGGGCCGCCGATGCCTCACGGCAACGGCATGACCAAGCGGTAGTATTGACCGTCCCCCGATGGCGCAACGACCCGGTGATGCAGATCGTTGGTTTGGTTGTTCATCCCGGTGAGGACGGTCCAAGGCCCGGAGATCAAGCTGGAACTGACCGCCGGCGCATAGCCGCCCACCGCCGCGGGCCAGGTCAACAGAATGCCACTGTCCACCGGAGCCGCGGCCAGCACCGGACGCGGCACGTATTGGAAGTTGCTGAACTGTTGATGAGCCGCAATGCCGCCCGTCGCGGCCGTAATGCCGACGTAGGCCACATTGGTGCCGATGATGGAGGCGATGCTTCCCACCGGCAAGGCGGCGTCAAACGTCTGGTCGGTGGTGAGGTCCTGCAAACGCACAGTGGCGATGGCGCCATCGTAGGCCAGATTGACCTGGATGGGATGGCCACCGGCAATGTTCACCGGAGGTGTGGGTGCATACGGCGGATTGACGACGCCGTTGGTGAAGAACGCAATGCCCACATTGTTGTTGGCATAGATGTTGAACGCCAGGGCAACGCTGTTATCAATCCCGGCATACCCCAAATCGCCCCCGGCACCGCCCAGCGCCTGGAGTCCGGCGGGAGCGTTTTGCAATACGACGGCAAAGCCATCCGCGCCGCCGCCGGCGCCATCTCCCTCCGGCCCGAGGTCTTGATAGACGAACGAGATTTGGAACCCGTCAACATACATGGGGATGCTCAACCAAGCGGCCCGTTGCTGGGAAGCCGCCCAAGTCATCAGCATGACGTCCGGGAGGGGGAAGTGCGACCCGCCCCCGCCAGCATTGACAAACTGCCACCCCACACCGTCACCGTGGAACGTGGGTACGGTCACGATGTCCAGGGCCGTGGGCGTGCTGGATATCGGGCCGCCGTACGCGTTGGCGATTTCGACGTGATAACTCGCCGCATCCGACGGCTGCGCGTTGGCGATGGCCAGGGTGTCGCTGGTGGCGCCGGAAATCCGGCCTCCATCAACCAGCGCCACGCCATTGGACCACCACTGATAGGTCGGCGCCGTTCCCACCGCGCCAACCGACAAGCGGACTGTGCGCCCGGCGTACCCCACCGTTTCCGTCGGCAGATCGCCGTCCGGGCTGAGGTAAACCGGCCCGGAATTAACCGTCAACTGGACGCCCGGCTGGGACGGAGCGGGATTCGTGACCGCACCGTAGGGATTGTAGGCCACGACGCGATAGCTGCTGCCATTTTGAGCCACCGTGACGTTGGGAAGGACCAGATTTGGCCCGGTTTGCTCCGCCAACAACACGCCCGGATCACCGCCGGTGACCTCATACCATCGGTAGGCCAGCGGCGCGGCGCCGGTGGCCAAGGAGGTGAAGGTGGCGGTCGTGCCTTCGTTGGCCGACACATTCACGGGGGACAGCGTAAACCGCGGCGGCGGGTTGGGATTCACCACTCCGAGGAATTCGATTTCCCCGATCTGCATCGCGACAGCCGCGGCGTTGTTTTTCACGTTGTTGAAACTCAACCGGTAGAAGTTGTAACCGGTGGTATTGGCGAAACGCACCTCCTGACAGTAATGCGCAAACGGATCTATTGCGTCCCCGGTGGCGGTGTTGCGTCCGGCCGGCAAGGCCAAGGCGCCCGAGGCAATCGGGAAATAATCCACCCCGTCCAAGGAGCCTTCCAAGACGTAGTCCGCCGGGTCGCGCGCTTCCGCGTCGTTGGCCGTGTAAAAGCGCAGGGCCGAAACGATGGTGTTGCCAATGGCGGGTTGCAGGATAAACCCGACCGGGCCGACAAACGGCGGATTGTTGCCGGTGACACCGAAGTTCAAGTACTTTTGAATCCGGTTATCAATGGCATGTTCCACCCCTTCCGCCCCGGGGGTGGTGCCCGTAAGGATGTGGATGGAATCCTTCGGGCTGGTGATGTCCGGCAGATTGGAGAGCACCCGGAGGAGGGAAACCACCCCGCTGGGGACGGGGCCGATGACATTGCTGGCAACCAACCGGTAATCGCCCACGTCCGCGGGGGTAACCCCGGAGATCGTCATGGTTGCGGTGGTGGCGCCGGAAATGGTGGCGCTATCCACCAAATCCACATACGCGCCGTCAACAGACTTTTGCCATTGATAGGTGATGGGCTCGGTGCCGCCGGAGATGACCGCGGCAAACACCACCTCGCCCCCCTCCAGCGCGGCCGACGGGGTGACGGAAACCGAAGTGATGATCGGAGGCACGTCCCCGGCCGTGGCGCTCACCGCAAAGACATACATGCGGGCGTTGGAGCTGAGAGGATTCAAATAACGGAGCACAATGTTGGTCACCGGACTGGCAGTGTTCTTGAGGACAAATTGCGCTTCGTACAGGCGGGGGTTATCCGAGCCCACGTTGTTGACCGTGCGCGAGCCCAGCTCCACCCGGCCTTTGGCGGTGAAAGCATACGGCGTATTGTTGAACCAATCCCGGGAGAGAAAGGTGTTGGTCTCGGAGGTGCCATCGGCGTATTGCATGATGGCCTGGTTGGTGACCGTTCCGTTGGCGGTGGCGCTCAGGAAAGACAGCGCGGAATACGTCGCCGGTTCGGCAATCGTCAGGTTGGCCTCGGGCAGATCGGCATCCACATACGCCGCGTTGTTGTCGGTGTAACTGGCCGGCATCTGGTAGTAGTGATCCGGCTGGACCTGACTTTGCAGCACGGCGCCCGCGGGCGGCAGGCCGGTGTCTGGACGGTTGCGATAATAGCCCTGCTCGTACCAGGTATTCAGATCGCCGAGCGGCGCGGTCAGGTTGATGCCGCTGTCCATGGTGGCCGTGACCGGAGTGAGCAGCGGATTGGGGTAGCGCCCCGCCGCGGCTTCGACCACACCGTCCGCATTGAAGCCGGAGAACGCCAGCGGCGTGAACTCCCCGCCGCTGGTGGCCTGCCCGGCGACGGCGAAAATCATCGCCCGGCCCCCGGAAGTGTATTCAAAATCCACGCGCGTAACCGCCGTGCTCGTGTTGGCCAGGGTGATGTCGTTCAGATGCAGACGGGGATTGTTATCATTCACGTTGTTAAACGCCAAGTTGGCGGGCACGAAGCGTCCCCGGGCAATGTAAAAATCGTCATTCCCAAACCAATCGGCAATGGACAGCGTATAATACTCGACGGAAGCATCGGCAAAATGGACGGTGACACTGGCGTTGACCGGACCATTCCCCGCCGCGCCCAGGAAAGACAATCCATTCAAAGCGACCGGGGTGGTCAGAGTCAGCGTGCCGCTGGTGTACCCCTCATAGGGGCCCAGGTACAGACAGTTGTTGACGGCGTAACTGGCCGGCATGGTGAAGGTATGCAGTGGGGTGCCCCCGGAAATGTCGGTGCCGGCCGCCGGCAACCCCGTGGTCGGCGCCGCTTTGTTGAAGCCGATCTCATACCATGTGTTCCCCGTGAGATTCGTCGCGCCATCGTCCATGATGACGTTGCATTTGTCGAAAAGACCGCCCGTGACCGGCGCGCCGGCTTCCACGACCATGTCCCGGTTAAACCCGGTGACGTCCAAGGGGGTGAACGTGGCGTAATCGCTGGAAATACTGAGGCCGAATAAAGCCATGTTGCTGTCCCGGGTCGTGGTAAAATCCACTTTCGTCACCGGGGAAGTGTTATTCAGCAGGGGGGATGTCCACGTAGTACAGGTGCGGATTATTGGCGGCCAATTGGTCGCATCGCCCATTCACGACGTTGATCCGGCCGCCCGTGGTCACCGCGCGGTTGACGTTGACGTTGAACCAATCCGGTACCTCGACCTCGCCCGCCGTCGAACTGCCATCCTGATGGTAGACGACGTACTCGATCGTGGTGGCGCCGCCCGCAACGCTGCCTATCACGGATAAGACCATTCCCGCCTTGGGGTCGGCCACCGTCAAGGTGCCGCTCGGGGACCCGTTGAGGCTCAGGAAAAGCGCGTTGTCGTCGCTATAACTGGGCGCCATTTTATACGTCCGGTTCGGGTCGTCCTGCGCCGTAAACTCACTGCCGGCGGCGGGCAACCCCAGCAGCCCCCAATGCCCTGGCAGGTAGCCCTGCTCGAACCAGACATTCGAGTTGTTGTTGGTCCCGCCGTCCATCGTCGCGGTGGTGTAAGCCCCCAACGGCGGCGGCGCCGCCGCCTCCACGATGACGTCCACGGTGAAACTCTCCGGTTTCAGCGGGACCGGGTCAAAGTCCGCGTGGACGCAGGCCACGCCCAGCACCGCCAGAGCGGTCATTGTACTCAGGATTTTGTTTTTCATGATGTGTTGTGTTTTTGGGAGTTGAATTTGTCGGTGTCAGGTAATTTTGTCGTCGGTCAACAAAGGGGAAAAAATCAACGGGCGGAAGTGCGTTGGGCCATCCAGCGCCAGTCGTTTTGATTGTTGGCGTCCAAGCCGATCCGGGTGACCGGCAGGACCGGTTTCGTTTTTCCATCCCGCCATTTATGGACTTCCGAATGCCCATCCGCGAAGGCAAATCCCCCGCCGTAATTGTGGGACGTGGCCACGTAATCCACCCACTCCGGATAGGCCATGTTAAACCCAAAAGCCCCGTCATTCAGGCTGTAGGGATCTTCATCCACGAAAACCCAAATGTTGGCCGGCGCCGCCGCGCCGACAAAATCCGAGGTTTTACCGAAAGTCTTGAAGGGCCGCCCGGAGAGATGGGCGTGGGAGCCGTCCAGCCAGGGCCCGCTGACGGGCCGGGTGGGCGGGGTGTTGAAGGTATGCGGGCCGTTCATGGCTTTACCGTCACACGCCGTGCCGACGGCTTGATTCATGGAAATACTGCGGGCGGCGGGAACTTGTTTGTTATAATCAGCCGGATTGTTGCCGGTGTACAACCCCACCCGTTTATCCGCCGGACACTTGTAAATGCTCACGTTTTTTCCGATGTAGGGGCACAACAACGCGCTCTCCGGATCCATCAAGATATCCGGATTGAATTGATCCGCCCCCGAGGGCGCCCCGGCGTGACCCCGGACCCAGGCATGTCCCTTCGGGGCCAATGTATCATCCTCATTGGGCGGGAATAAGTCGCGGTAGTCCCCTGCGTACAGATGCAGGCTGATCATCATCTGTTTGCCATTGTTCAGACAGTAAATCTGCTGCGCCTTTTGTTTCGCCTTGGCGAGCGCGGGCAACAGCATCGCGGCGAGAATGGCGATAATGGCGATCACCACCAACAATTCAATCAAGGTAAAACCACGGTGCGAGGGCGGCGCCCCATTATCCGTGGGTCGGGCGACGAAGAACCTGGCTTGGCTACAGGCTTTCATGTTGACACAGGGAATCAGTTGTCTGGGCTCAAGTTCAGTTATTCCCCCGTTTAAGGCAAGGAAAAATGCGAGGCACAAAACGGCGTCAGCCCAAGCCAAGCCCGTTTCCCTCCGCCAATGGGGACGATCCCGGCGGCCTGTTCCGCCCCCGCCTCCTCCCGCGCCCGCCGCAGCCGGGCCGCCCCGGCGGAGCGTCGCTTCGCCTACGGGCCGGCACAGGGACCGACTTCTTTGGTGTCCGGCGCAACTTTCCGGCTTTTCCACTGTTGCAATAGCTGATAGGAACCTACGAATGGCGTTTGCCTCTTTGAAGAGCTTTCTGGCGCGCGTCCTGAACGTGACGCCGGAACAACTGGATGAATGGAGTCGGGCCTGGCGGGTGGCCGCGGAAAGCGGCTCGTCGGAGCCCCAACTGGCGTTCATCTGCCGCGAGTGCGGCCTGGCCGAGGATGTCTTCCTCCAGCGCCTGGCCGAGGCGCTCCGCTGGCCCTACTTGGAATTGGCCAAGCTGGCGGTCGCCCCCGAGGCCCAGAAGAAGATTTCCACCAAGGTCGCCTTCCAATACACCGTCATCCCCACCGCCCTGGACAACGGCGCGGTGCAGGTGGCCATCAGCAATCCGTTCGACAACGCGATGCTCAACGCCGTGCGTTTCGACGCCAAAGGGCCGGTGCATTTCGCCCTCGCGCCGCGTGCCGAGATCGAAAAGGCGCTCAAAAAATACTACGGCGTGGGCGCGGAAACGCTCGATGAAATCGCCGAGGACGAGCCGCTCGAATTGCTCGTCGGCGCGGACAAGGAAATCACCGAGGGCGACCAGGAGGCCAGCGTCATCAAGTTCGTCAACCAGATCATCTGGGAGGCCTACCTCAATCGCGCCACGGACATTCATTTCGAGCCCGCCGAGGACGAGTTGCGCATCCGCAATCGCATTGACGGCATCCTGCACCAGATTCCGATGCCGCCGCAGTTGAAACGCTACCAGTCGGCCATCATCTCGCGCATCAAGGTCATGTCCGGGATGAACATTTCGGAAAAACGCCTGCCCCAGGACGGCCGCATCAACGTCCGCATCAAAGGCGAGGAGATTGACATCCGCGTCTCCACCGTGCCCACGGTGTACGGTGAGAGTGTTTCCCTGCGCCTGCTCACGCGCGGCAAAATTTTTCTCAGCCTGGACAAGCTGGGCTTCCTGCCCCACGAAGAGGCGGCCATCCGGGAGATCATCGTCAAACCGCACGGCATCTTTCTCGTCACCGGCCCGACCGGTTCGGGCAAATCCACGTCGCTCTACGCCTTTCTCAGTTCGATCAACTCGGTCCACAAACGCATCATCACCATTGAAGAGCCGGTGGAATACGAGTTAAAGGGCATCAACCAGATCGCCGTGCGCCCGGAGATTGGGCTGACCTTCGCCATGGGCCTGCGCCACATCCTGCGCCAGGACCCGAACGTGGTGATGGTGGGCGAAATCCGCGACCTGGAAACCGCGGAGATCGCCATTCGCGCGGCGCTCACCGGCCACCTGGTCTTCAGCACGCTCCACACCAACGACGCGCCGAGCGCGTTCACGCGCTTGATTGACATGGGCATCGAGCCGTTCTTGGTGGCGTCCTCGGTCGAGGCCCTCATGGCGCAACGGTTGGTGCGCACCATCTGCCCGATCTGCAAATGCGAACAACGGGTCGAACGCGATTACCTCAAGCGCATCGGTTTTCCGGCGGCGGAAATTGACACCGCGCGGTTCTGGCACGGTGCCGGCTGCGAGGAATGCCGCCAACTGGGTTACCAGGGCCGCACCGGCATTTACGAGCTCCTCATTGTCAACGAATCCCTGCGCCCGTTGATCATGAACCGCGCGCCCGCCTCGACCATCGCCCAGAAGGCCATCGAAAACGGCATGCGCACCCTGCGCGTGGACGGCTGGACCAAGGTCAAAAACGGCGTCACGACCATCGAGGAAGTGCTGCGGGTCACCCAGATTGAAGAACATCTTGACGCCCTGACCGAGGGACCGAAAGGCGCGTTCCCGCTCAACCCGTGAAAAAGATCCGCTGGCATTCTTGTAACGTGTTGAACGCCGGCACCGAGGCGCGGCAACTCTGGCAGTTTGCGGCCAAGGGCGGCGGGTTCAAGCTGGACCGCACGCAAACGGTGCCCGCCAACCAGGCCCTGCCGACGCAATGGGTTTTCAAGGACTGGCGCACGCTGTTTCAACGCAAGCTGAACGTGGCCTGGCTGCCGCCCGGGCAGGTGTTCCTGCGGGTGGCGCAATTCCCGGAGGCCAGCCCGGAGGAAACCCGGGCGATGGTGGAACTGCAGTTGGAACGATTGTCGCCCGTTCCGGTGACGCAAATCGCCTGGACGGTGCATGCCTTGCCGGAAATTCGCGACCACCAGCAAACCCTCATCGTGGTGATTGTGGCGCGCGACGTGGTGGAGGATTTCCTGGGCACGCTCGAAGGGCAGGGTTTTCTGGCCGACCGCCTGGAGTTAAGCCTGCTGGATGAACTGGAGGCCATCCCCATCCGCGAGGACGGCGCCTACGTGCATGTGAGCGACGGCGGCCCGCCGGACACGGCTTTGGTCGCGTGGTGGACCGGCGGCATTTTGCGGAATCTCAGCCTGCTGCACCTGCCCCCCGGCGAAACCCGCGTGCCGCAACTCCGGCAACAACTCACCCAGGCGGCCTGGGCCGGCGAACTCGATGGCTGGCTCACCGCGCCGCCCGCGTGGCACCTCGTGGCCGGGGAAGCCAGCGTCGGGCCGTGGGAATCCGCCCTGCGCGCCGCGGTGGAGGCGCCGGTGGAGGTCATTCCGCCGCCCTCCGCCACGGATTTGGCGGCGCGCACGGCCCATCGCGCGGCGCGCGCGGGCGATCTGCCCGGCCTGCTCCCGCCGGAGTATGCCAAGCGTTACCAACAGCAATTCGTGGATCGCCTGTGGATCCGCAGCCTGCTGGCCGTGGGCGCGGTCTATTGTCTCGGGGTGTTGATTTATTTCGCCATGCTGGGCGTGGTGGTGTTTCAAAAGAACGCCGTGGAGCAGAAGGTGACGGACTTGAGCCGGAGCTACACCAACGCACTCCAACTCAAGGCGCGGTACGAGGTGCTCAAGGAACGGCAGGAATTGAAATACGCCGCGCTGGACTGCTGGCGGCTGGTGGCGGAGCTCCTCCCGGAAGGCGCCACGTTGCAGGGACTCGATTTCGCCGACGGCCGCAAGCTGGCCCTCAACGGCAACGTGCCCGCCGACCAGGTCATGGCCGTGATTGAATTCAGCAGCGCGTTGCGCAAGGCACAGGTGCGCGGCCAACCGATGTTCGATCCGCTCAAGGGCGACGCCTTCACCCAACGGCAGAATCCCGGCGCGGCGACGGTGACATGGAGCTTCAGCCTTGAACTCAACCGGGCGGAGGAGAAGACGAAATGAGCAGCACTTTTGACCGGTTGAACCTGCGGCCCTTCGAACGCCGGCTGGTGGTGGGCGTGGGCGCCGTCGTGTTCATTGTGCTTAACATCGTGTTTGTCTGGCCGCACTTTGACGATTACGAGAAGGCCAAGGAAGCCCTCAAAACGGCGCGCAAAAAGCAGACCACCTTTCAGGAGGAAATCCGCCAGAAGCCGGAAACCGAATCGCGGGTCAAGGCGATGGAAGCCGAAGCCGAACCGGTGCCGGAAGAAGATCAAAAGACTGAATTTCTGCGCCTCGTCCAAATGCAGGCCGCGCAGAGCGGGGTGAACATCAGCGGCACCTCCCGCCAGACCACCCGCACCAATGATCCGTTTTTCCTCGAACAACAACAGACGATTACCGTGATTTGCGAGGAACAACCCTTGGTGGATTTTCTTTTCAAGCTGGGCACCAGCGCCTCGATGGTGCGCGTGCGCGACCTGTCGTTGCGACCGGACCCGCCGCGGCAACGACTCAACGGCAACATCAAATTGGTGGCGAGTTTCCAACGTCGGCCCCCCGCGCGGACCATCCCGCGGGCGGCCGCCCAAACCGCCAAAACGGAGGCTAAACCTGCGGAGAAATCCGCCAAGGCAATCCAACCCGCTCCCGGCAAAGCGGCGAAACCGGCGCCGGCAACCAATCCGCCGCCGACCACCGGTGGCCGCCCGCCGGCGCCTGCGGGAAAGTCGCCGCCCGCCGGCCCTCCACCGGGAACACCCGCTGCCAAGTCAACTGACAAACGATCGTGAAAACCATCTGTCCATTTTTACTCGCATGCGGCCTGACGCTGACCGCGCTGGCCCAGCCGGCCCCGCCGTCGTTCCCTCCGTCGGGGGCTCCATCGGACCCCCGCGCCCGGCGCGAAGCCATGCGCGAACGCCCCGCCCGGGGCACCAACGTGGTCGTTACCCCCGACGCCGCGAACCAGAGTAGCAACTTGTCGCTGCCCGCGCCGACCACGCCCGCGGCCCCCGGCGTGCCGCAGCCCGCCCAGTCGCCACCACCGATCCTGCCCAGCAGTCCGTTGCCCACCACCCCCGCCGCGCCGGCCACACCGGGCGCGCCAGCCACGCCGGAAGCTCCGGGCGCCCCGGGTGCGCCCACCGCGCTGGGCACTCCCGTCGCCACGGCCAAGCCGGCGCCGGCCCAGGAGGAATTAATTCCCGCCGGCACCATTGACTGGGTCGGCTCGGGAGGCGCGGATTTGAACCAGGTATTGGATTACTACGCCAAACTGGTGGGACGCACCATCCTACGTCCAGCTAACCTGCAAAGTCCACCCATCCTGTTGCGCACGGAAACGCCGTTGACCCGCGCCGAAGTCGTTCAAGCGCTGGAAAGTGTTCTGGCCATGAACGGGGTGTCCCTCATTCCCATGGGCGAAAAATTCGCCAAAGCCGTCCCCACCGCGCAAGCCAACCAGGAAGGCGCGCCGATCCAACGGCTGGAGGCGGAGGCCCTGCCCGAACTGGGGTCTTATGTGACCCACATCACCCAATTGAAATACGCGCGCCCCAGCGAACTGGTGCAAGTGCTCACCCCGTTTGCCAAGGTGCCGAACAGCATCCTGCCGATTGACAGCAGCCAGATTCTGGTCCTGCGCGACTACACCGAGAACGTCAAGCGGATGCTGGAATTGATCGAGGAAGTTGACGTGACGGTCCCCTCGGAATTCATCTCGGAAGTCATCCCGATCAAATACGCCATCGCGACGGACATCGCCAACGCGTTGAACAGCCTGAGCAGCGGCGGCGGCGGCACCAGCGTGGGCTCCCGACCGTCCGGTGGCCGCTCGACCACCCCGGGCGCCCGCCCCGGCACCGGTCTGCCCGGCCAGCCCGGCACCACGACGTTGGGCATGCAGCAACCCGGCCAGCCCGCCACCGCCGCAGGGCAATCCAGCTTCAGCGATCGGTTGCAACAGATCATCCGGCGCGCCTCGACCTCCGGCGACATGGAAATCATCGGCCAAAACAAGATCATTGCGGACGAGCGGTCGAACTCGCTGCTGGTTTTCGCCATGCGGCAGGACATGGAAATGATCAAGGACGTGATCTCCAAGCTGGACGTGGTATTGGCGCAGGTGTTGATCGAAACCACCATCCTGGATGTCTCGCTGAATAACCGGTGGAATCTGGGCATCTCGGCGGCGCAGACCACCCGGGATTTGGGCGGCGGCGTCCTGGGCGCCGGCTCGGCCAACCACGCCAAGTTTTTCAACTTTGGCGGCGGCACCAACAATCCCTCGGAACAACTGCTCGGCCAGGGCCTGCGGTATTTCCTGAACGTGGACCGGGATTTCTTCATCAACCTGGAAGCGGCGGCGAGCGACGGCGCGGTGCGGGTGATCCAGAAACCGCGCATTCAGACCTCGCACGCCACGCCGGCCTCGTTCTTTGTTGGCGAAACCGTGCCCTACATCACCGGTACCTACTACGGCGGTTGGGGCGGCGGTCCCAGCGCGCAATACCAGCAACTGCGCGTGGGCATTCAGTTGAATGTCACGCCCTTCATCAACCCGGATGGATTGGTGTTGATGCAAATTGACCAGGCCATCGAGGAACTGGGCGAAGACGTGGAAATCGAAAACGTGGGCAAAGTGCCCAAGACCAAGAGCCGCACCCTGACCGCCGAAATCGCGGTGCGCGACGGCGAAAGCATCATTCTCGGCGGTTACATCCGGTCGTTCGGCACCAAATCGCATGCCGGCGTCCCGCTCCTGAAAGACATTCCCCTGCTGGGCGCGTTGTTCCGCAGCAACAGCAGCCAGAATGACCGCAGCGAGTTGATGGTGTTGATGCGGCCCATCGTGTTGCGCACCCCGGAACTGGCCTCGGCCCTGGCGGTCCAGGAACGCGCCCGCCTGCCGGGCATCAGCCGCGCCGAACAGGAATTCGAGAAGGAAGAAACGCTGCGCATCAAAAAACATCACGAGAAAACCGCGCGCGACAAAACGGAACCGTCGCCTTCGCCCACCGGGACGTCCACGGCGAATCCCTGACCGGCGCCGGCCCTTCTCCGGTTTTTGTTCGACACCGCCGTGTGGCTGCGGGACAATGCGCTCTATCATGCACGAACGCGCGCTCACTCTCGGCCATTCGCCCGACCCGGACGATGCCTTCATGTTTTATGCCCTCGCCAAGGAGCTGATTCCCATGCACGGCTTCCGGTTTGAGCATATTCTCCAGGACATCCAAACGCTGAACGAGCGCGCCACCCGCGGCGAACTCGATATTTCGGCGATCAGCATTCACGCCTACGCCTACGTGTCGGACAAATACGCGCTACTGCCCAGCGGGGCCAGCATGGGCGACGGCTACGGCCCGATGCTGGTGGCGAAGCGGGCGCTTACCCCAGCGCAAATTCGCCAAGCTAAAATCGCCGTACCGGGCACCATGACCAGCGCGTTTCTGGCGCTGCAATTTTGGTTGGGTTGCCCCGCCCAGGAGCTGCATTACGAGGTTGTTCCGTTCGATCAAATTTTCCAAGCGGTGCACCAGGGCCGCGCCGAAGTGGGTTTGATCATCCACGAAGGCCAGCTCACCTACGCCCGCGAGGGCTTGGAGGTTTGCGTGGATCTGGGCGTCTGGTGGGGCGAGACGCAGGACGGGCTGCCTTTGCCGCTGGGCGGAAACGTCATCCATAAACGCCACGCGCCCGCCGTTCGCAAACAGATCTCCGATCTCCTGACCGCGAGCATCCGTTACGGTCTGGATCACCGTGCCGAAGCGGTCCCCTATGCGCTCCAGTTCGCCCGCGACATGGAACTCGACCTCGCGGACCGGTTTGTGGGGATGTATGTGAACCAATTGACGCTCGATTACGGGGAACGCGGGCGCGAATCCATCCGGCGCTTTTTAGGACTGGGCTACGAACGCGGTTTATTACCACACCGGCAGGAACTGGAATTCGTCACCTGAAACGAAGGCGAAGCGGCGCGCGGCGGTGGCGGCTCTTGACCGCCATCCCCTGTCAGCAAACCGGCGGAAAGGCGGGTTAGGACGCCCTTTCTCCGCCGCGCGGTTACGGCTTCTGCGGGTGCGTCGGCTCCGCCGCGCAGCGAAATCCTGCGAAATCCCTTTACACCGCCGCTGTTCCCCCCTAACTTCTCGCTCCGAGAAATAAAAGAAGTATGGAAGCCAAGCAGAAGACGATTGAAGAATTTAAGCTTCACGAGCGGGACACCGGGTCCGCCGACGTGCAGATTGCGTTGCTGACGCAGCGGATCAACCATCTGAGCAACCATCTGCAAACCAACAAGAAAGACCATAGTTCGCGCCGCGGACTGCTGATGATGGTCAGCCAACGCCGGCAATTGCTGGCGTATCTGCAACAAACGGACCGGAAACGTTACCAAGCTGTGACCAAGAAGCTGAAGCTTCGCAAATAGATTTTCGCGGGGCCCGGGCGACGCTGCGGCGGCGCCGGCGCCCTTTTTGTTTTCGTTCCGGGGAACGCGAACGGATCGGAAACACGTTTCAACCCCCATCGCGTAGGAAAAATACTCCGTTGCTGCGGGCAATTTCATTCAGTCCCGAACGCTTTTCGGGATTCACTGAAGTTTCTCGGCAGCAACGGAGGGAGAACTAAATCATGCAGACCCAAGTCACCGCCGGTTCCGGCGAACGACAACTCATCATCGAAACCGGCAAGCTCGCCAAACAGGCGGACGGCGCCGTCACGGTTCAACTCGGCGAAACCGTGGTCATTGTGGCCGCCGTGGCCGCCGCCAAACCCCGGGAAGGCCAGGATTTCTTTCCCTTGACCGTGGATTACCGGGAGAAAGCCGCCGCGGCGGGCAAATTCCCGGGCGGCTACTTCAAGCGCGAAGGACGCCCCACCGAAAAGGAAATCCTCACCATGCGCATGACGGATCGTCCGATCCGTCCGCTCTTCCCCAAAGGCTGGTACAACGAAGTCCAGGTCCAAACCATCGTGCTCAGCGCCGACGGTGAAAATGATCCGGACATCCTCAGCATTAACGGCGCGTCCGCCGCGTTGATGGTCAGTGATATTCCGTGGGCCGGACCGCTCGGCGCCGTGCGCGTCGGCCGGATCGCGGGCCAGTTCATCGTCAACCCCACGCACAGCGAATTGAAAGACAGCGATCTGGACCTCGTCTTCGTGGGCAGCGAAACCGAGATCGTCATGTTTGAAGGCTCGGCCAAGGAAATCTCCGAAGCTGATTTCAATGCCGCGCTGGAATTCGGCCTGCAAGCCGTGCAACCGATCATCGCGGCCCAGAAAACCCTCGCCGCCCAAGCGGGTAAACCGAAGCGGCAGATCGCCTTAAACATCGTCCCCGAGGACATCTTGAATGAAGCCAAAACCCTGGCCGGCGACCGCATCGCCACCGTGCTAACCAGCACGCCCGGCAAGCTGGCCCGGGAAGCTGCGATCAACGCGATTTTCGAGGAAGTCGGTGCGAAACTCGTCGAAAAATTCGGTGCGGAAAAAGTCACCGAGTTCGTCATCAAGGACGCCCAGAACACCCTTCAAAAGGAAGCCGTCCGCGGCCTGATTTTGAACCAAGGGAAACGGCTGGACGGACGCGCGTTCGATGACGTCCGCCCGATCAGCGCGGAAGTCGGGATTCTCCCGCGCGCGCACGGGTCGGCCTTGTTCACTCGCGGCGAAACCCAGGCCATGGTGCTGGCCACGCTCGGCACTGGTCAGGACGCGCAGGAGTTCGATTCGTACACCGGCGGCGACACCGAGAAGAAATTCATCCTGCATTACAATTTCCCGAATTTTTCCGTCGGTGAAACCGGGCGGATCATGGGCCCGGGCCGGCGCGAAATCGGACACGGCGCCCTCGCGGAACGGTCGCTGGAACCGATGGTGCCCGCCGAGAATTATCCCTACTCGATCCGCGTCACCAGCGAGATCATGGAATCCAACGGCAGCACCAGCATGGCCACCGTGTGCGGCGGTTCGCTCGCGCTCATGGACGCCGGCATCCCGCTCAAAGCCGCCGTTGCCGGCATCAGCATCGGCATCTGCACCGAATACAACGACGCCCGGGAAATCGCGCGTTACCAACTGCTCACCGACATCATCGGCGCGGAAGATCATTTCTGCGACATGGATTGCAAGATTGCCGGCACGGAAAAAGGCATCACCGGTTTCCAACTCGACCTCAAGCTGCGGGGCCTGCCGCCCCGGCTGATGGTCGAGGCGATTGAGAAAGCCCGCGTGGCGCGTCTGGCCATTCTGGGCGAGATGGCCAAGACCCTCGCGGCGCCGCGGCCCGAACTCAGCAAATACGCCCCGCGCATTGTCTCCCTGAAGATTGATCCCGATAAGATCGGGGCTTTGATTGGTCCGGGCGGCAAGAATATCAAGCGGATCGTCGAAGAATCCGGCTGTGAAATTGACATCGAAGATGACGGCACGGTGAACATCTTCTCGGTTTCCGAAGAAGGCATGCAGATTGCCAAGGAAGCCATCACCGGAATGACCGCCGAGGCGGAGATCGGCAAGGTTTACCGGGGCAAAGTCGTGACGATCAAGGAATTCGGCGCGTTTGTGGAATTCCTGCCCGGCAAGGACGGCCTCGTTCACATCAGCGAACTGGCCAATTTCCGCGTCAAGAAAACCGAGGACATCGTCAAGCTCGGCGACGAGATTTGGGTCAAGTGCCTGGGCGTGGATGAAAAAGGCCGGGTGCGCCTCTCCCGGAAGGCCGCCATGGCTGAACGCGACGCTGGAATGAGCGGCGAACCGGCGCCGTCTGAAACGGCGGACGCCCCGGCGGACTCTCCACCGGAAAACGAAGCTTCCCGCGAGGAGCGTCCGGATGAACCCAACCACGAGCGGCGCGAACGTCCGCAACGCCGCGAACGCGGCCGGGGCCATCGGCGCGGCGGTAACCGACGTTAACCTGGCATCGGCCAATAATCGCTTTCCTCACAGGCGGGCTGTCACGGCCCGCCTGTTTTGTTGGGCGCGCTTTTCGCCGAAAGGCAACGACACCAAACCCGCCAAACCATCATTGGTAAACACGGTTGGCCGACCAGGATTCCCCTGCCCGACCGCAGCCTCCTCTTTGTTGCTCTGGTTTTTTCGCTTGTTTCGTTTCCCGTCAAACGCCATAACACGCGCATAATGAAATCCACGATTTCGCTCCTTATGCGCGGCGGGACGGCCGTCTGTTTTTATCTCCTTACCGCCAGCCTCGCCACCGCCGCCAATCCCTGGACCGGGGCGTGGGCTTTAACCCTGCCCGATGGTCGCGCGGGCTGGCTGGGGGTCGAGGAACAGAACGGGCAACTCCGCGCCCACGTGCTCTGGGGCGGCGACAGTGTGCTGCCGGCGGAAGCGGCGCAAATCGAAAATGGACAACTCAAGGTCACGCGGCTCCACACGGTGGAACGGGAGGATGCCGCGGGTAAAACCGTCAAAATTCAACTCAAAGAAACCATCACTGCCACCGCCCAAGGCGAGGCATTGGAATTGACCACCGTCAAGCAACGGCCCCAAGGCGGCGAAGAGGTCGCCACTTTCACGGGTCGTCGCCAGCCGCCTTTGCCGCCGGCGCCCGATCTCCGCCAGGTAAAATTCGGCGCGCCCATCACGCTGTTCAACGGCAAGGATCTGACGGGGTGGCGGCTCACGGATCCCCAGGCCGACAATGGTTGGCACGCCCGCGATGGGTTGTTGGTGAATGACACCCGGCAGGAGGAAGGCAAACCCCGCAAGCGGTACGGCAATTTACGGACCGACGCCGAGTTTGAAGACTTCAACCTGCGGCTGGAGGTGCGGATGCCGCCGAACGGCAACAGCGGCATCTACCTGCGCGGCATCTACGAGGTCCAGGTATCGGATAGCTACGGCAAACCGGTGGATGCCCATCACTTGGGCGCCATTTACAGTCGCATCACCCCGCGCGTGGCCGCCGAAAAACCCGCCGGGGAATGGCAGACGTTGGCAATCACCCTCGTGGATCGCCACGTCACCGTCGTGCTCAACGGCGTCAACATCATTGATAACCAACCCCTCGCCGGCTGCACGGGCGGCGCGTTGTGGTCCGATGTAATCCGGCCCGGGCCGATTTATCTGCAAGGCGATCACACCAACATGGAATACCGTCATCTGGTTTTGCGTCCGCGTCTCCGGTGACCCGGCAACCGCTCAATCCCGGCCCGTCATGAGCGCCCCCGCCAACCCTTCCCGATTACTCAAGGTTATCGCCTGCGAAATTGCGTTCCGCGAAATCTGTCATCTGGCCGCGCGGTCGCCGCATCTCTACGATCTGGAATTTCTCACCCAGGGACATCACGACGTGCCACAGCGCGGCCGCGGGGAGATTCAAAAGCGGATTGACGCGGTGCCGGACGGCAAATACGAGGCCATTCTGGTGGGATACGGCTTGTGCGGCAGCATTCTGAAGGGGTTGCGGGCCCGACATCTGCCGCTGGTGGTGCCTCGGGCGCACGATTGCATCACCTTTTTTCTCGGCTCGAAGGAGCGTTACCAACAGTGCTTTGCGGAGCGGCCCGGCACCTACTATTACACCTCCGGCTGGCTGGAATGCGCGCGCCGCCGGGGGTTGTCGCCGGGGCAGACCGGCAGCCTGCTGCCGCCGGGGAACAACAACGCCCAGGCCGCCTACGAACATTGGGTCGCCAAATACGGCGAGCAAAAAGCCAAATACCTGTTGGAAGCGATGGCCGATTGGGCCGGTCATTACTCGCACGGCGTGTTGATTGATTTCGATTTCACCCAGCCGCTGAATCTTCGCGCGCAGGTGGAACGCATCTGCGCCGACCGTGGCTGGCAATTTGAAACCATGATCGGCAACCTCGGTTTGTTGCAGCGATGGTTGGACGGCGATTGGTCGGAAAAGGATTTCCTGATCGTCCAACCCGGCCAGCAAATCGCCCCGAGCTACGACGAGCGTATCATCCAAGCCGAATCCGTGCCGCCGTCAGAAGCCTGAAAAAACGAATCCGCAGATGACGCTGATTTTCCAGATTTTTTCCGGTGCCCCATCGGTGTGCATCGACACAATCTGCGGACGAAATTATTTGTGAGATAGTTTCTTGTGGAGCAGCAATAAACCACACACACCCATCCGAAGCGCCGTAGGCGCGGCATCTTCTCTCCTTTCCTATCGCGAAGGCTGAATGGAATGGCCATTTTGTTGGGGGCCGGACGATGCCGCTCCTGACGGAGCTGAAAAATTGTTTGGGTTTGTTTCTACAGAGATGCCGCCCCTGACGGGGCTTGGATGATCTACGACTTTCGGCCCTCGACCTCCAACTTCTTTGGGTCCCGGTGGAACGGCCAACTTGGCCGTACTGGGCGGCAACTTGCCGCCCAGGCAGACTATGCGTCTTGATAGTTCACGGCAGATTTCCCGGCGGCGGTAGAGGAAAAAGACTACACCCGTCCGGCCAGTGGCCGGACGGAACGGACGAGTCGCCCGTTCCACTGTAACCGGGTGCAACAACCGAGACGGTTGCGCTCCTTACGGTAAATTCCACTTCCACTGCGGCTCGTGGAGCGCCGGAGGCGCGGCATCTGTGTAGCCACCGCAGGCCATGTTTCTTTCGAGCCCCGTAGGGGCGGCATCCTCTTTTCTTTTTTATCGAAGCGAAGGTTGAATGGCACAGCAATCGGGTTGCGGGATCGGACGATGCCGCCCCTGACGGGGCTTGGATGATTTTCGATTTCAGCTCTCGCCCTCCAACTTCTTTGGGTCCCGGTGGAACGGCCAACTTGGCCGTGCTGGGCGACAACCTGTCGCCCAGGCCAACCATGTGCCTTGACAGTTCACGGCAGACTTCCCGACGACGGTAGAGGAAAGAGATTACATCCGTCCGGCCAGTGGCCGGACGGAACGGGCGGGTCGCCCGTTCCACTGGGGGGGAGCACGATATCCCCAATCTTTCCCTCGCCGCATTCCCGATTGGCTTTACTCTTGGGAGACCTCCATTTACGGTTCACGTATGATGCCGAAGACTGTTTCATCCTTCATTCACTGGGCGATTTGCCCCCTCAACGACGGCACCTGGGGTATGGCGGACAAAGGCGAAACGCCCGCTTGCAAAAATATCCGCCCCCGCTGGAATGCCATTCTCTCCGGTGATCTCCCTTGTGGTTTGCGGCCTCATTTGATTGGCCTTTTGGCCGGATTGCTCGCTGCGGCAACCTCCTCCTGTGCACCCCCAAAAGCCGCAGTTGTCGGACCGCCAATCACCGCCCAGAACGAACCGCTACGCATGGACAATGCCCCATCGGTGAGCCCGGCCCCCACTTTTCCCATCCAAGCAGCGGCATTGCCGTCCCCGCCAAGTACGGCGTTGACCTTGCCGGAAATGATCTGGACAAATTTCGTGCGGCTCACCAATGGCCGATCGCCACGGCTCATGTCCGAACGGACCGCCACTCCGGGCTGGCCGATTCACGGCGGACGGGCGGTGCGTAATCCCCAATCCTTCGTCGCGGGGGTGCGCGGCGTCACCGGCTGGTCCAGCGGCGCGTTCAGTCCCTGGGCGCCGAATTATCTGGATATGCAGGCGCCGGCCACGCTGGTCACCCGCCGGCACGCGCTCGCGTGCGGACATTGCGCCGGCAAACCCTCCGCCTTGTCCACGGATTACAGCGGGCGCCGGATGTTTTTTGTCACCGCCAACAACCAGATCATCGCCCGCACCATCGCCGCCCGGATCACCCGATTGCACACGACCAACAATGTCCGTTTCGATTACTCGATTTACCTGTTCAACGAAGACCTGCCGGCCAGCATCGAGCCGGTGCGGGTGATGGATTGGAATGAATTCAACGCCAAAACACGTGGACAAGATGTTTGGACTTGGCCGCAGATGGGGCGGTGCCAACACGGATACGTGGGCAGCACGCGCAGTGCCGGCCATTCCATGGCGCAGCCCGGCGACAGCGGACATTACAGCGGCTTCGTCTTGAACGGCTCACAGGGATGGGAATGGGTCGCTGTGGTCCCCACCCTGCCCGGCAATGCCTATCAACGCGATTTGGATGAATTGAGCCGGTGGGCGGGTCTGAATCCCGCTCAATATCAAATCCAATGGTTTGACCTTTCCGGTTTTCCCGATTTGTGAGGCGGAAGCGCTTTTCCGATCGCTGTCAAAATGACGGGATAGAGCGGTTTAATTCAAGTTGTGGCCGGGGCACCGAACGAGTGTCACCCAATGAAATTGGAGACCGAATGGGAAATGGCGACTCTGTCCGTGAGGTTTTGGACTGCGGCAGTCTTCTGCCGCTTTTTCCGGTCGCGGGCCGATGATTCCACAGCGGCAGAGGGCTGCCGCAGTCTAAGACGCTGCCGCGCCGACGCTCGTCCTGAACGAATGGCAGTCATCGGTTTGACCCCAACGCTTGGCTTGAGATTGGGAAACGGGCCAACAGAGAACAAAAAAGGCCGTCCGGCGAACCGGACGGCCTGTGAAAAAAGCGTCAAACGCTTACTTGCGGCGGAACAGGAACATTCCGAGCGCACCCAAGCCCAACAGCGCAAACGTGCTGGGTTCGGGAATCACATACAGGTTGAAACTAGTCAAGCCAACCAAGTTGGGTGCTGGTGCCATGCCGCCAAGCGGAGCAGAGACAAAAGGAAGAGATGCTCCCTTTATTACTGCATCATCCCAATTCAAGATTGCGCCGCCCACATTGTCCCATGCGCGCACTTGAAGGAATGGCGTAGCTCCCTCATCGAAACCGGGTATCACGGCAATCACACCGACGCTGTCAATTAAACCTGCCCCCGCACCAGTCCGGAAACTCCTTTGGGTTCCGGGCACTGGAACAAGGCTATCTGCCGTTGCCCCCGCCCATAGCTCGGCTGTAAATCCAGTCCCGGCAAGCGCTGCGCCAGTATACACTGTATCTCCAGCAGGCGTACCAGCGGTAGTATTACCCGTTAAAGCCAGAGCGGGATTGTCAAGCTCAGGTCCATATATGGGAGCCACTACTGAACCAGTGATCCGATTGTAATACACAATCGTGCCCTGCGCGAATACGCTACCGGCTGTAAGAACGGCCAATAATGCGATGATTGATTTTTTCATAGTTTGTTGTTTTATTGATGCTGTGCTTTTTATGTTTTTTTAAAGAAAAGTTGTCTTCCTTATTTAGGCACTGCGAAGTTGCGCACCCAGTCAACCGCTACATTTTTCCTGATGAAGAAGCCTTCACCCACGTTGACAGTTGGCTCAGCTGGGCCCCATTCTCCACCTTCACCTAAATCTTCATACAGGTAAGTGTCGTATGCAGTCCCTGTCCACTTGAAGAGCTGATCGCCATCGGCGGCAGGCATTTCCAAGTTACTCGATACGCCGCCCGCTTGGGGCACGATCGATCCAAGGAGGCTGTAGCCAGCGGGAATCGGATTAACCAACTCTCCTTGTTTCACTTCACCAACGAAGGTGATCGTTAACGGAGTGCCCGAGTTGTTCTTTATAAACCCGCCCTCTCCTGGTGCCATTGAGAAGTCTGTGGACCACTCCCCACCGTCACCCAGATCTTCGTACAAAGAAAGGGCGAATGCGGAGCCGGTCCATTTGAAGAACTGAGTCCCATCCGGAACATCTTTGACTAAGCTGACGAGCGTGTTGTCCGGCGTATCCAATTGGTTGACGATCATCTGGAGTCCACCATTCGCTGGGATCGTCACGTTGTAGTAGCCCACTACATTGAGTGAGTACACGTTTTGCGCCATAGAGGTGGCGAGACCTGCTGCGAGGACCGCAGCGACCAATAGTGCTTTTGTTCTCATGTTTTTTCTCTCTTTTTGGCTTTTTATATTGCCGTGTGCGAGGTCAATCTCCCAAAGAATGATTTTTCTGTCAACTATTTATTGAATTTTTTTGAACATTTTTTCAGCTCGCAAAAATTGATGTATTTCATTGTATATCAATGAGTTGAGAGAATTTCAGTCCTTAGGGAAGCCGATTTTTCGAGAAAAAATTTGCGAAAACTGGGGACAAAACTGGTGACACGGCCTTGTCCCCAAAACTGGGGACAAGAAAACGAGCCAGGCCCTCACGGGTGAAAAGGGAGAAAAATTCCTGATTACGAGCCCGCATGCTTACGCGTGCAACTTCGGAAATTGGGTAAATTCCTGAAACCACGGTTCGGGAGGCGCGCGGAAATGCCAGTCGCGTCCGCGCCAGACAAACCGGAGTTCGGCGGCGTGCAACGCGTGAAAAGGGAGAATCAGGCGGCGCGCCTGTTCCGGGGTCAGACATCCGCGCACGAAATTCAGGTAGCATCGCTCGTCGGGGCCATAAATCTTATCGCCCACGAGCGGGTGGCCCCGATGCGCGAGATGAATGCGCAGTTGATGTTTGCGTCCCGTGTGCGGGCGCAAACGAAGCAGTGTGAACCAAGCCGGAGCGGTGGCGGGTGCGATTTCGAAATGCGGTGACGATATTGCCTGGGCGGGCGCGGGTAAATTCGGATCGGCGGCGGTCGGGCGCTGAAAACGGTGCAACACACAAAATTCCGTCCGCGCGGGCGCGCCGTCGGGCCGGACACAGTCTTTGATGGCGACCGCGCTGGTTTCGTCCCGGCCCAGCGGCGCGTCAATGACGCCAGCGTTCTCCCGCACGCGTCCCTGGACGATGGCCAGATAAATTTTCTCCATGGCGCGGCCCTCAAACACGCGCGCCAGCTCCCGCGCGGCCGCCAGGGTCTTGGCGGCCAGCACGACGCCGGCGGTTTCGCGATCCAGCCGATTCACCAAGCGCGGGATGGTTTCTCCGCCGAGATAACCGCGCAGGCGGCTGACCAAACTGGAACGGCCATCCGGCTTGGTGGGATGACCGATCAACCCGCCGGTTTGTTGACCACCAGCAGATCGGCGTCCTCGTGCAAGATGGCGAGCGAATCTTTCATCCGGCAAACTGCCGTTTAACTGCGGATAAATCCGGAGGTAATCTCCTCAATGCACGTCGCCGTCAACGGCCTGAAAAATGAATCCGCAGATGACGCAGATGGCGCAGATTTTTCCCGGCGCCTCATCGGCGTGAATCGGGGCCCTCGGCGGGCGAAAGCATTTAGCCGATGGCTTCCAGCGTTGTGGGTTTTCGCTTTCATATCGAAATTTATCGGCGGTTTAACTATGTTCCATTTCATGGCAATGGCGAAATCCGGGCGTCATCCACCATTACGCGGTACGTGGCGACTTGTCATTCCCGTTATTCGGGATATGCTGCGGGGCGTGAAAGGAAAGCTGGTGTTGCCCATCGCCTTGATGCTGGTGTTCGCGCTGACTCGGATTCCGGGGGTGTTTCCGGAAGGATTCGAGAATTTCAGCGCGGCCTACGCCTTGGCCTTCTGCGCGGGGGTGTATTTCACCGGGGCGATGGCGTGGTGGCTGCCGTTGGGTGTGTTGTTGCTCACGGATATCGGCCTGAATTGCTATTACTATTTCCACCTGCATCTCGACGTGTGGTCCCTGCCGGTGTTGAAATCTCAGTTGTTCAACTACGCGGCGTTCGGGGTGTTGATCCTGCTGGGGCGGCGGTTCAAACCGCAATCTTCGTTTCTGGGCTTGCTGGGCGGGGGGATTCTCGGGGCCTTGTTGTTTTACGTGATCACCAACACGGTCTCCTGGCTGTTTAATCCGTTCAGCAACGTGGAATACAGCAAGACGTGGCTGGGCTGGCTGACGGCGTTGATCAAAGGCACGGCGGGCTGGCCGCCCACCTGGGTGTTCTTCCGCAACACCCTTTTGAGCGGCGGATTGTTCACCGCCTTATTTGTCGGCGCGGCCAAACTGAGTGAAGCCGCCGAATCACCGCTGGAAAAAGAAGCCGGCGCAACGGCGGAAGCGGAACCCGACGCGGAAGAAGTCCCGGAGGAGGCCCAAGCGTAGGGGGAAAAGCCACGCGAGACGCACCCGATGAACCGGGCGCTCGCGGCCATCCGCCCGCCCCGCCCCCACCCCGCAGCTCCATGAAAATTGGCGTCCTGTCCGACACCCACGGTTATCTGGACGAACGCATTCCGGAATGGTTTGCCGGGGTGGACCACATCCTGCACGCGGGCGACATCGGTTTTCCGGCGCTGCTCCTGGAGTTGAAAGCCGTCGCGCCGGTGACAGCGGTGCTGGGGAACACGGATGACCCGCGATTCAACTATCGCGAGACGGAAAGCGTGACGCTGGGCGGGCGCCGGTTTCTGGTGCAGCACATCGTGGACCCGTGGCGGTTGACGGAGCCGCTGCGGCGCCGCATCCACCGGGAGCAACCGGACGTGGTGGTGTTCGGCCACACGCACAAGGCGTTTTGCGAGCGGCTTCACGGAACCTTGTTTTTCAATCCCGGCTATTGCGGCCAACCCCGGTTTGCCCAACCGCGCAGCGTGGCGATTCTCCACTGCGACGCACACGGAATTCGCGAGGAATTTTTGCCCCTCTGAACTGTCCGGGCAAACGCCGGGTCGCCACGCGTGCAAGGCGTGGAGGAGAGCGAGAGAAGTTTGGCCTCCGTTCCCCCGAGCAGGACTGCGGTGGAAGGAAGGCATATCCACGGAAGCAATTGCTTTTTAGGCGTGGACAAGTTACTTCTGACGGGCATTTGTTTTTTGGCGACCGTAGGCAGTTGCGGCGGAACGAATGAACGGAGAAACCAGTCCGGCGCCAGAGCGCGTCACTTCCTGACGGTAAAAGCGCGCGGGTTTTACAAACCAAGAAGGAAAAATATGAAGATGAAATTGCGTACCTTGATCATCATTGCCGCGCTGGGCGTGTTTTCCCTGTCGGCGCAGTCCCCGGCCCCCGCCCCGATTCCGTATCAAGCTCCGGCTTTGTCCGCACCCGGGAATTTTACGGTAGTGATGATTCCGGATATTCAGAGCTACGTGAAGTTTGAGCGCAATCAAGGCATCTGGGATCTGATGGCTGCGTGGATAGCGGAGAATATCCAGCCGCTGAACATCATGACCGCAGTGCAGGTGGGCGACATCGTGGAAGCCAACGAGATGTATCAACCGGATGGCAAGCGCTACAATCAGACCAGCGAGCAGATGTGGCTCTGCGCCTCCAACGGATTCGCCCGGCTGGATGGCAAACTGCCCTATATCATGTGCACCGGGAACCATGATTACGGGCTGCTGGCGGCGGAGGATCGGCGGACCCGTTTTCCGGATTTTTTCCCGGAGACCCGCAATCCGGCCTGGCAGGGGGTACTGGTGGAGTACTGCGAAAATCGGGACGGCAGAAAGACCCTGGAAAATGCCGCTTACCGTTTCAAGACCCCCAACGGGCCGCACCTGCTGTTTGTCGCTCTGGAGTTTGCGCCGTCAGATCCGGTCGTGGCCTGGGCCAAAGCGTTGTTTGCGCGCCCGGAGTACGCCGCAGATATCGGGATTGTGTCCACCCACTCGTACATGCGCAATATGCTGAAACAAAATCAACGGGTGGACAAAGAGCGTTACAAGGTGGCGGATGTCAATTATGGCCAGGCGCTCTGGGAAAAACTGATCGAACCTGCGGCCAACATTCGCCTGGTGTTGTGCGGTCATATTGCCATGCCCGACAACTTCAAAGGCGGGGTTGGCTTCCGGGTGGACCAGAACGCCGCCGGAAAAAGTGTAATCCAGATTCTGTTTAATACCCAAGCGCTGGGAGGCGGTTGGATGGGCAATGGCGGCGACGGCTGGTTGCGGCTGATGGAGTTCACGCCGGACGGCCGACAGGTAACGGTCAAGACCTTCTCCCCGCTCTACGCGATTTCGCCCACAACGCAGTTTCTGGCCTGGGAACCGGCGGACTACAACAACTTCACCTTCACCATTGAGTGACCGGCGTGCGCGTCAAAAACTGATGCGGGTTGTTGTTGTCGCCTAGCCGTTGGCACCGGCGGGCGGCGCAAATTGAGCGTTGAGTCGGCCGGGGCAGGCGCCCGTTGGTGCCGGGGAAAATCCGGCGGGTTTCCGCATTCGCCGGTTTCCACCGGCGCGACATCATTTTGAAAAGTCCGATCCTGCCCTGCTACGCCGTGCCGGACGCGGCGAGATCCCCGTTCAACCGGCGCGCAGCCTCGGCATCCACCCAGCGCACCAGGGTCATGAAATTAACCAACGTGGGGCTTTGCGGATTGGCTTTGATCATGTTGCGGAGGCTGTTGACGATCTTTTGATACACGTTGGCGTATTTCTCGTGCATGAGCCGGCTGATATAGGTGGTCATGATCGTCTGCGCCAACGGATCGGTCCGACCATCTGCTAAATAAGGCAACTGACAAAAAATGCGGATGAGCGCCATCGCATCCGCCTCGGCCAACACCAGCCAGCTTTCCCGGAGTTCGTCGGCATCGTATTGGGCGTGCAAACGATCGCGGATGGCGGCGGCCACGGACGCCGCCTTCGCCCGCCGGTTGATGAGTCCCTTGATTTCTTCCCACGCCAGTTTCCGTTCGGTTTCGGGCGACACCGCCGGACCGGCGGGCGCGGCGATTTCGGGAAGCGACAACCCGAGTTCCCGGGCGGCGGCGCGCGCGAGGTTGTCGGCCTGTTCCCGGCTGATCCGGTCGGTGGATTGAATGGCCCGCAACACACACAGGCGTTGTTCGGGATGAATCCGTTTCAACACGGCGGGAATCAGACCCGGCGCCGGCGGCCGGCGGGCGGGGATGAGATGCTTGATAAATTCCGGGATCAATTCGCTCTGGTCCGGCACCTGATCGGTGCGCAGCCGGAGCACAAACTTCAGTGTCCGCCCCACCCCGCCACTTTTCCCGATGTTGTTGATGATCATGAGCCGGTGATCCGGCGCCAGCACCCGCGCCAACAACGCCTCGGCCTCGACGAGGAGCGCCTCGTTCAAGTCGTCGCGCCCGGGGATCAGCACCAGTTGCTCAATCAGCGCCGGCAAACGTTGGGCAAAAACAACGTCCGGCGCCTCGGTATTCTGGTGCTCGTAGTAGTGGAGCAGTTCCAAAAGAAACGAGAGCTTGTGGAAAGCCAGCCGCTGGGCGCGGGCGGCTTCGGTGTCGGCCTTGCTATCCTGCACCTGCTGGAAAAGCTGCTGCAACGCCGCGCGCTGCTCGGGCGTCAAGCCCGGTTGCCGGGGCAAAAGGGCTTCAAAATCCGGGTGAAAAGCCAGCACGATCTCCTCCGGTTTGGGCCGGGGATTCAACTTGGGATCGGTGGTCAGGTCCTGGAACAACGGTAACGCCGCCTCGCCAAACTCGCGCACCACGCGTTCGCGCGGTACCTGGCCCTTGAGAAAACAGCGATGCGCCCGCACAATCGCCGGTGCGAAAAACTGCTCCGGATCCGCCGACAACGTCCGCAACTGCCCGGCTTCGAGCGGCGGGTTCAAACTGAGCACCGCCTCCACCGCAGAGGGAATGGCGGCCGCCAGTTCGCGTTTGGTTTCCTCCAGCGCCTTGAGCACCGAAGGTTGCGGCAAAGTCGCCCCGGTCCTGCCCTTGATGAGCGCCGCGCACATTTCGCTGACCTGGGTGTTGTGCTCCATCAATTGGGCCACCAGGATGCTCAGATTGTGCTGGGGCAGTTTGCTCACCAGATTGGTGAGCAGCAACACCAGTTCGCTGTGCGATTGCTGCCGGTGCTCCACCACTCGCTCCACCAGCGCGCGCAGGGTCTTGAGTTCCTGTTCGAGCGCGCAGCGTTCCATTTCGAGCTGACTGACCCGCAATTTCAAATGGGACCAGTCCGCTTGAACTTCTTCGAGGTCCGCCAAGGTGGGCGCCGCTTTATCCGACTCTGTCATACAGGAATTTTCCCAATGATTGCCCGGGTTTCCAACCAAATCTTTCTCCGAAACCATCGAGGCGACGCGGCGACGCACGTCCTGTCACCGGGAACCGAAACGCTTCCACTGCCCCCCGATTCAGTGCATGAAAAAACCCGCCGGCGCCGGCGGGTTGAGGAGAGGCGATGCACTGCCGGATTATTACTCGGCTTTGCTTTCAGTTTTCTCGGCGGCCGGTTTGGGTTCCGTCGCCGGCGCGCCGGTTGGCAGTTCCACCCATTCCAGAATGGCACGGCGCGCGGCATCGCCCCGTCGCTGATCCAGATGAATGATCCGGGTATATCCCCCGGGCCGGGTTTGAAAGGTGGGCGCAATCTCCTTGAAGAGAATACGGCAGGCGTCCTCGTCCTGGAAAAGGCGGGCGCTGGCCAGGCGGCGATCGTGCAGGGTGCCGCGCTTGCCGAGTGTCACCATTTTTTCCGCCACGGACCGGGCGGCTTTGGCCTTGGCGAGGGTGGTGGTCACCCGTTTGTGTTTGATGAGACTGCAAACCAAGCTGGCGAGCATGCGGTTGCGATGCTGGAACGTGCGGCCCAGTTTGGCGGTGTGTTTACGATGTCGCATAAGCCGGGGATCAGATGGATTTGGCGTCTTCCTTCGCGACCTCCAACAGGCCGGGTTCGAAGGTCATGCCGAGCGTGAGGCCCAGCCCGGCGAGTTTTTCCTTGATTTCGTTCAGCGATTTCTTGCCGAAGTTGCGGTACTTGAGCATTTCCGATTCGGTCTTCATCGCGAGCTGACCCACGGTGGTGATGTTCGCGTTGTTCAGGCAGTTGGCGGCCCGCACGCTCAACTCGATTTCGTTGACGCTCATGTTGAGGAGCTTCTTCAGGCGCACCTTTTCCTCGTCCTGCTTGTCGGCGACCTCCTCGAATTCGACGGCGTTCTTGTCATAGCCGACGAACACGTCGAGGTGATGCTGCAGGATGGCGGAGGCCTGGGTCAACGCGTCCTCGGGGGACAAGCGGCCGTCGGTCCAGATTTCCAGAATCAACCGGTCGTAATCGGTGCGCTGGCCCACGCGCGCGGCTTCCACCGCGTACCGCACCCGGGTGACGGGGGAAAAGAGCGAATCAATGGCAATGATCCCGATGCTCTGCCCCGGTTTTTTGTTTTCGTCGCCGGGACAGAACCCCCGGCCCACCTTCACCTCCAGATCCATCTCGAATTTTTTCTTTTTATCGAGCGTGCAGAGGTGCTGGTCGGGATTGACCAATTCCACGTTCTGATTGACTTGGATGTCCGCCGCGGTCACGGCGCCCTCCTTGTTGACGGAGAGCTTCAACATCTGGGGATCGCGGCTGTGCGCCTTGAACTTGACCTGTTTGAGGTTCAGCACGAGATCGGTCACGTCTTCGACCACCCCGTCAATGGTCGTGAATTCGTGCATGGTGACGTCGTCGTTGATCTTGACCGCGGTGATGGCCGCCCCCTCCAGGGAGGAAAGCAGGACCCGGCGGAGTGAGTTGCCAATGGTGTGGCCGTAACCGGTTTCAAACGGTTCGGCGGTGAATTTGGCGTACGTGGCCGTGGCGGTTGCGTCTTCTTTGACCAACCGTTTCGGCATTTCAAAGCGTCCCAGTCGTACTGGCATATGTCCTTTCCGGCAATTTTAATCTGACCGTCTGGTGTTCCTTCCCGCCCCCCGACGGTCCGTATAATTGCGCTGCATATCGGCCCCGCACCCGCGGCGCCGGGTTTGGGTTAGCGGGAATAAAATTCGACCACCGCCTGTTCGTTGGCAATGGGTTGGATTTCGTCGCGGGTCGGGATGCGCATGACCACGCCCTTCAAAGCTTCCTTGTTCAGCGACAACCAATCCGGCACCGCGCGGCTGGTGGCGGATTCCAGATTCTTGCTGGCCAGTTGCCGGGCCACGTTGGAATCCTTCACCTCCACCACGTCATTCACGCGCAACGCGTAGGAGGGAATGCTGACTTTGCGACCGTTCACCTGGATGTGCCCGTGGGCCACCATTTGCCGCGCCGCCGGCCGGGTATTGGCAAAACCGAGATGGTAAACCACGTTGTCCAAGCGGGTTTCCAAAATTTGCAACATGTGCTCGCCGGTCACGCCGCGGCGTCGGATGGCTTTCTGATAGACGCCCCGGAACTGCCGCTCCAACAGACCGTAGTAATAGCGGAACTTTTGTTTTTCAATCAAGCCGAGGGCGTACTCGGTGTGTTTGCGCCGCGTTTTGTGGCCATGCACGCCCGGGCCGTAATTGCGCCGCTCCAAGTATTTGGAGGGACCAAAAATCGGCAGCCCAAAACGGCGGCTGATACGAACGCGGGGACCAGTATAACGAGCCATATCTCAGAATTCAGAGTTGAAATTGCAGATTAAACACGCCGTTTTTTGCGGGAACGACAGCCGTTGTGCGGCACGGGGGTCACGTCTTTGATGAGCGAGATTTCCAAGCCAATGGCCTGCAACGCGCGAATGGCCGATTCCCGGCCGGACCCCGGTCCCTTGACCCGCACCTCAACCTCTTTCATACCGTGGGCCATGGCTTGGCGGGCGGCATCCTGCGCCACCTGCTGGGCGGCGTAGGCGGTGCTCTTGCGGGAGCCCTTGAAACCGACCCGGCCCGCCGTGGACCACCCAATCAGGTTCCCATGCATATCGGTGATGGTCACCTGCGTGTTGTTGAAGGTGGCGAGGATGTTCGCAATCCCGCTGACGATGTTCTTCGCACCCTTGGCCTTGATGATCTTTTTGCCAACGGTATCGTCCGCCAGCAATTCCGCCGCCGTGGGCGCCGCCGCCGCGACGGGGACGGTTGCTCCCGCCGTCGCCCCCGCTTCCGACTTGGCGGTCTTGGGGGCTGGCGCCGCAGCGTCCGCTTCTCCGGCCGGGGCGGCTTTGGATTCTTTGGCGGCCTTGGGGGCTTTCGGTTCCTTGGCCGGCTTGGCGGGTTTGGCCGCCTTTGCCACTGGTGCGGTGGCTTCCGGCTTGGCGTCCAGTTTGGCTTCCGTTTCCGGCGCGGGCTTGGATGGCGTTTCTTCAGACATAATCAAAAATTAGTGGATGCCGGCCTTGGCTTTGGGATTGCGCTGGACTCCGACCGTCTTGCGCGGTCCCTTCCGGGTGCGGGCATTGGTCTGGGTGCGCTGACCGCGCACGGGCAAGCCGCGTAGATGACGAATGCCGCGGTAGCATTTGACCCCTTGCAACCGTTTGAGGTTCATGCCGATCTCGCGGCGCAGATCGCCTTCAATCACGTATTTGCCGTCCTGAATCGCATGCACAATCTGCGAGAGCTGCTGCTCGGTCAGGTCCTTGGCCCGGATGCTCGGATCAATATTTGCCCGCTGGCAAATCTCCGTCGAATTGGTCGGGCCGAGGCCGTAAATGTAACGCAGGGCAATATCAATGCGTTTGTTATCGGGAATTTCTACTCCAATGATGCGTGCCATAATCGGGTCTAAAAATCGGGGTTAACCCTGCCGTTGCTTGTGCCGGGGGTTGCTGCAAATCACGCGAATGACACCCTTGCGACGCACCACTTTGCAGTGCTCGCACAGCCGTTTCACTGATGAACGAACTTTCATATCCAAATCTGTATTTAATCCACGATAATCCGGCCTTCCGACAAATCGTAGGCCGAGATTTCCAAGCGCACCCGGTCGCCCGGCGCCCAAGTGGGCGCGGTCAACTTGCGCCGGCCGGGCACGTACACTTTCAATTCATACCCATTGACCAAGCGTGCCCGATAGGTGCCGTTTCCGTACGCCATCACAATCAGGCCTTCCACCGCAAAGCAGCCCGGTCTGAGCATGTCAAAATCTCCGGCGCCCCGTCGGTTACCAGGACGGTGTGCTCAAAATGAGCCGATAGTGAACCATCTTGGGTGACGGCTGTCCAGCCATCACTGAGCACCTTGATGGCGGCCCCGCCCAGGTTGACCATGGGCTCAATCGCCAGCGTCATCCCCGCCCGCAACCGGGCGGAGGACCGGGCGTCCACAAAATTCGGCACTTCGGGCGGTTCATGCACCGCGCGCCCGACCCCGTGCCCGACAAACTCGCGCACCACGCTGTACCCGTTCCGCTCAACGCAGGTCTGGATCGCCCGCGAGACATCGGTCACCCGGTTGCCCGACCGGGCTTGCGCGATGCCTTCGGTCAGCGCGCTTTCAGTCACATCCATCAAACGTTGCGCCTCCACACTGCAACCGCCCACCGCCACCGTCAGGGCGTTGTCGCCCACGAAACCGCGGTAATAGACCCCCACGTCCAGGCTCACGATATCGCCAAAGCGAAGCCGGCGCGGTCCGGCCAGGCCGTGCACCACTTCGTCATTGACCGAAATGCAAATGTGACACGGATATTTCCGGTAGCCGAGAAACGCGCTGCGGGCGCCATGTTGCTTGATGCAATCCGCCGCGTATTCGTCCACCTCCTGGGTGGTGAGGTCGGGGCGCACAAACGCCGCAACCGCTTCGAGCACCGCCCGGGCAATGGCGCAGGCTGGCCGCATGGCCGCCAGGTCCCGTTCCGTCTTGAGAATGATCATTGTCACCTCCCCGGCCCCTCCCATCGTGGCGGGGCCGGAGACCGGCCTCAAGCGGGGTCAAAACTTGCCCCGCAAGCGCCCTTTCTTCAAAAAGCCGTCGTAATGGCGCATCAACAGATGCGACTCCACCTGACGCATCGTGTCCAGCATGACCCCCACGGTGATCAGAATACTGGTGCCGCCGAAGAACGTACCCACCGCGTACGGTATCTTCATCCCCTTGTTCATCAAAATGGGAATCACCGCAATAACGGTCAAAAACACCGCCCCCGCCAAGGTGATCCGGTGCATCGCGCCGTGCAGAAAATCACTGGTCGCGCGTCCGGGGCGCACGCCGGGAATGTACCCGCCGTTCTTCTTCAAATCATCCGCGATCTGTAATTCGTTGAACTGCGTCGCCACCCAGAAATAGGAGAAGAACAGGATCATGGCGGCGTACACCAACATGTAGAGCAACGCGCCTTCCTGCAGGGCCGCCGCAATCTCGCGGAAGAATTTCAAGTCGAACAAATTCCCGAGCCGCGAAAAGATCTGCTGGGGGAACATGAGGATGGCCTGGGCGAAGATGATCGGCATGACGCCCGAATAATTCACCCGCAACGGCATGAAGGAGGTCCCGCCGGAATAAACCTTCCGTCCTACCGCGCGTTGGGCATATTGCACCGGCACCTTCCGTTGGGCCTGGGTCACGGCGATGACCCCGGCGATAACCCCGGCGAGCAACAATAACAAGGCCACCCCGTGCCCCAAATTGAAAATCCTCTCCACGCCGTCCCCCGGAAAGAACATATCTTTGAGGGCGATGAACGCCGCGGGCAGCCGCGCCAAAATACCAATGGTAATGACCAAGGAGACGCCGTTCCCGATGCCCCGATCCGTGATCTGTTCGCCCAACCACATCAACAGCATGGTGCCAGTCGTCAGGATCAAGGTGGTTTGAATGCGATACCACCAAATCCACGTATCCGAATACGCCACCAGCCGGCCGATGCCTTCGCCGAAAATTTTATTGGGATGCTCCCAGCCCAACGCCATAACAAACCCCTGGCCGAGACACAACAACACCGTCAAATAACGGCCGTATTGAATGATCTTGGTCCGCCCGCCTTCCTCCCGGGCCAGCTTGCTCAAATGCGGCACCACCGCCGTCATCAACTGCAGAATAATCGTGGCGCTGATGTAGGGCATGATGCCCAGGGCGCCGATGGCGCAATTCTCCAAGGCGCCGCCGGTGAACATGCTGTACAGCCCGATGACGCCACCGCTGGGATCCTGCGCCGCCGCCCGCTTGAAAAAAGCGGCCAATTCGTTGCCATCCAATCCGGGGCAATGAATATACGCGGTGAGACGGCAAACCGCCAGGAGCAGCAGCGTGAACAGGATGCGCGACTTGAGTTCCGGAATGCGGAAGCAGTTTTTGAACGTGTTGACGATGGCGGCAAGCATGGGGAGAGCGATTTAGCTGGCGGCGACCGCGGCGGCGTCACCCACCAACTGGCACCGACCGCCCTTGGCTTCGATCTTGGTCCGGGCGGCGGCACTGAAAGCGTGCGCGCTCACCGTGAGCTTCCGGGTCAACTCGCCGTCCCCGAGAATCTTGATGCCGTCAAAACGGCCCTTGGCCAGCCCCGCCTGACGCAGCGCCGCCTCGTCCACCGTCGCCCCTTCTTCAAATTGATTGAGCGCGGCCACATTGACCCCGGCGTACCGGGTGGCGAACCGCTTGTTGTTGAAGCCGCGTTTGGGCAGACGCCGATACAACGGCATCTGACCGCCTTCAAACGTCGGACGGACGGAACTGCCGGCCCGGGAGGCCTGGCCCTTGTGACCGCGCCCGGCGGTTTTGCCGCGACCACTGGCTTCGCCCTGGCCCAGCCGCTTGCGGCGGTGCTTGGCGCCCGGACGGGGTTTCAAATTATGTAAACGCATAAACTCAAGCAGTTGTGGCCACCGGTTCGGAGGCCGCAGGTTCTGGGGCCGCCGGCGTCTCCGGCTTCTTCAATTCCAAACCGCGGCTCTTGTAAATATCCTCCCGCAGCCGCAGGGATAACAGCGCCTGCAGGGTGGCTTTGACCACGTTGGCGGCATTCTTGGACCCGAGCGATTTGCTCAGGATATCGCGGATGCCCACCGATTCCAGAACCGCCCGGACCGTCTTGCCCGCGATCACTCCGGTGCCGGGAGAGGCCGGACGCAATAAAACCCGGGCGCCGCTGTACCGGGCAAAAACCTCATGCGGAATAGTGGCGTCTTTGAGGGCCACCGGGACCATGTTGACCCGCGCGTCTTCCCCGCCGCGCCGGATGGCGTCCGCGACTTCGCCCGCCTTGCCCAGGCCCACGCCCACGCGGCCTTTGCGGTCGCCCACCACCACGAGGGCGCTGAACGAGAACCGCCGGCCTCCCTTGACCACCTTGGAGGATCGGTTAATGAAAACCACCTTCTCGACGAGTTCTTCCTGTCCTTCCCCCGTGAACGACATCTCCGGCGCCTCCGCCAGCGTGCGGGCCCGGCGGCCGCGGCCCGATCCCGGCCCCCGGCCTTCGGGACGCGCCGTCTGCTGTTTTTCTTCCACCGCGATATTCTCGTTGTCAGCCACAGTGATTTCTCCGTTGGTTAAAATTTCAGCCCGGCTTCCCGCGCGGCCATGGCCAGCGCCGCAACCTTGCCGTACACGGGTTGGCCTTCCTTGCCTTTGGCGGGCGACCAGTGATAGCGGGCGCCTCCGCGGTCGAAGACCACGCTTTGAATGCCTTTCGCCAAGGCGGCTTGCGCCGCCAGTTGCCCCACCACCCCGGCGCTTTTCACGTTGGCCGTCAACTGGTCGCGGTTCGGCACCGACTTGCTGGTTGTGGACACCGCCGCGAGCGTCACGCCCCGGGTGTCGTCAATGAACTGCACGTGGATATTTTGATTGGTGAACCGCACCGCCATCCGCGGACGCTCGGCGGTGCCGCGGACCTTCCGGCGCACCCGCCAGTGCCGGCGCCGGGCCAGTTGTTGTTTCTTTTCGACTCTCATGGTATCGGGTCACGGATTGGGCCGTGAACACTGTCGTTTCGAATTACTGAACCTTCTTGCCTTCCTTGCGAATGATGCGTTCGCCGGCATAACGGACGCCCTTGCCCTTGTACGGTTCGGGCGGATAAAAACTGCGCAGCTCGGAGGCCACCAAGCCCACTTTTTGTTTGTCCGGTCCCTCGATGGTCAGTTTGGTGTTGTCCTCCACGGTGACCTTGACCGACTCCGGCACTTCGTACACCACGGGATGGGCGTAACCCAAATTCATGGTGACGGTGGCGCCTTCGACCGCAGCCCGGAACCCAACGCCGTGAATCTCCAGCTTCTTGACAAACCCTTCGGAGACTCCTTTGACCATGTTGTTCACCAAAGCCCGGCTCAAGCCGTGGAGCGCCCGGGCTTCGGCGTCGTCCCCGTTCCGCGAGAGCACCACTTCGTTGCCCTCCACCTTGAGCGCCGTGCGGGCGGGCAATTCCAGGGTGAGCTTGCCTTTCGGGCCTTCCACCAACACGGTACGGCCCTTCAGGTCCACCTTGACTTTCGGCGGCAGGGCAATCGGCTGTTTTCCAATGCGTGACATATCTTCAGGTCCTTACCAGACGAAACAAAGCACTTCGCCTCCCAAGTTTTTCTGGCGGGCTTGGGCGCCCGTCATGACGCCTTCGGAGGTGGACATAATCACCACACCCAATCCGGCCCGCACGCGGGGGATCTCCGTCGCCCCGACGTAGTGGCGCAAGCCGGGCTTGCTGACGCGGCGCAGGCCTTCGATCACGCTGCGCTTGCCTTCGTACTTCAACCGCAGCTTCAATTTCTTCACGCGCTGTCCTTCCACCGAACAATCGGTGAGATAGCCTTCCCGGCGCAGCACGCCGGCAATGCTTTCCTTGATCTGTGAGTGGGGCACTTCAACGACGGGGCGCAGGGCGCGCGCGCCGTTGCGAATGCGGGTCAACATGTCAGCGATCGGGTCCATAGTGTTTTACCAGCTTGCCTTCACCACACCGGGGATCAAACCATTCAGCGCCGCCTCGCGGAACGTCAGCCGCGAGCAGCCAAACTTGCGCAGATAAGCATGCCGGCGACCGCTCATGGAACAGCGATTGACCACGCGCACCGGGCTGGCGTCGCGCGGGAGCTGCGTCAACCCGGCATAATCCCGCTTCGCCTTCAATTCCGCGCGCTTGGCGGCGTATTTTTTCACTGTCGCCGCCTTCCGCTTGTTGCGTTCAATCCACGATTTTTTGGCCATAACTGTCTTAACGATTCTCCGCGAACGGCATGCCCATCAATTTCAGGAGGTCGTGCGCCTGGGCGTCGTCCGACGCCGTGGTCACAATGGTCACGTCCATCCCCTGTTGCCGCTTGATTTTATCCAGATCAATCTCCGGAAAAATGGTCTGATCAGCCAGCCCCAGCGAATAGTTGCCGCGGCCGTCGAAACTGCGGGTCGAAAGCCCGCGGAAGTCACGGACGCGCGGCAGGGCGGTGGCAACCAACCGGTCAAAAAATTCATACATGGCATCGCCCCGTAGCGTCACCCGGCAGCCGATGGCCTGGCCTTCCCGCAATTTGAAATTGGACACATTATGCCGGGATTTGTTGATGACCGGTTTGCGCCCAGTGATCTGGGCCAGGTCCTTGGCGGCGTCTTCCACCGCCGTTTTTTCCAGGCTCGCGCTGACGCCCATGTTGACCACGATCTTGGTCATCCGCGGGATCAGGTGCGGATTGGCATATTGGTGCCGGGCCTTGAGGGCCGGGACCACTTCTTCCACGTATTTCTTGTAAAGTCTGGCTTTCATGTGCCTTGCTTCCCACTCCTCGCGTCCGCGGTTCACGCCGCCGGGGCGCCGCGTTTGGCGGCTCGGGCGTCAAACCGGTCCGCCCGCATCACGTTCGAGATATGCAGCGTCCCCTCCCGCTCCACGATGGCGCCCTGGGGATGGTTCTGACTCTTGCGGGTGTGCCGCTTGATCAGATGCACGCCCTCGACCCGCACCCGCTGTTTCTTCGGGATGACCTGGATGATCTTGCCGCGCTTGCCTTTATCCACGCCGGCGATGACGACGATCTCGTCGCCCTTTTTGACATGCAACCCTGCCATAATTCAAATCACTTCCGGGGCCAACGAGATGATCTTCATGAACTTCTTTTCGCGCAGTTCGCGGGCGACCGGCCCGAAAATGCGCGTGCCCTTGGGATTCAGATCCGCGTCAATGATCACCACCGCGTTCCGGTCGAAACGCAGGTACGAACCATCGCTGCGCCGGATGGGCTGCCGGGTGCGGACGATGACGGCGTTGCAGACCTCGCCTTTTTTGATCTGGCTGTCGGGCGCCGCGTCCTTGATATGCACTTTGATGACGTCGCCCACACCCGCGTAGTGCTGATTGCGCCCCAGCACGCCGATGGCCCAGGCGACTTTCGCGCCCGTATTATCCGCCACGTCCAGATGAGATCTGACTTGCAACATATACCCTCCGTCAAATGACCGCGCGCTCCACGATTTCTGCCAGCCGCCACCGCTTCATTTTGGAAAGCGGCCGCGTTTCCAGAATGCGCACCCGGTCGCCCGGTTTGGCCTCATTCTTCTCGTCGTGCGCGTAAAATTTCTTGTACGCCGTGACCACCTTCTTGAAGCGCGGATGCGCAAAGCGCCGCTGCACGCGCACCACGATGGTCTTGCTCATGCGCGCGGCGATGACCTCGCCCACGCGTTCCTTGCGGTTGCCCCGCCGGCTCCCTTTTTGTGCTGTCGTTTCCGCCATACCAGGTCCGCTTTAAGCTTGCTTGCGCCGCAATGCGCTGGCGCGGGTTTCCAGGCGCGCAATATCGCGCCGCAACGTCCGCAGCCGGGCCGGCTTTTCGAGCTGGGCACTGGCCTGCTGCAAACGCAGGTTGAACATTTCCTGACGCAAATCGTGGCTCTTGGCCTGCAATTCGGGCAGCGTCATTTCTTGAATCTTTTTGCGATCCTCTTTCTTCATACGCGCAACGCGGTTCAGCCTTGCGGCCGCCGGGTGATGAATTTCGTGGCCAGGGGCAGCTTCGTGGCCGCCAGGCGCATGGCTTCCCGCGCCGTTGCCTCCGGCACGCCATCCACTTCAAACAGCACGTTCGCCGGGCGGATCACCGCCACCCACGATTCGAGCGGGCCCTTGCCCTTGCCCATACGGGTTTCCAACGGCTTCTTGGTGAAAGACTTCTGTGGAAAGACGCGAATCCACATCTTCCCGTGCCGCTTCATGAACCGGTTGATGGCCACGCGGGCGGCTTCAATTTGTTTGGTGTCCAGCCAGCACCGCTCCAGCGCCTGCAAACCGTACCGGCCGAACACGACGGTGTTGCCGGCGTACGCCAGCCCCGCGCGGCTGCCGCGGTGCATCTTGCGATACTTGACTCGTTCGGGCATCAACGCCATAAGCCTGTCCTTATCTCCAATTCAACTTCAACTCGCCGCCCCCGGTGCCGTGGCCGGCGCGGCGGCGGTCTTCGCTTCGGCGCGCACGTCGCCCTTGCAAATCCAGCACTTGACCCCCAGTTTGCCATACAGGGTTTTGGCCTCGGCAAATCCGTAATCAATGTCCGCCCGCAGGGTGTGCAGCGGCACCCGTCCCCAGTGATACTGTTCCACGCGCGCCAGTTCCGCGCCGCCCAGCCGGCCGGCGCAACGAATCTTGATGCCCTGCGCGCCGAAATCCTTGGCTACTTGCACCGCTTTTTTCATCGCCCGGCGGAACGACACCCGCCGCTCCAGTTGCAGCGCCACGTTTTCCGCCACCAACTGGGCTTCGATCTCCGGCTGCTTGATCTCCACGATGTCCACGTAGATTTCCTTGCCGGTCATGAGGCTCAATTCTTCCTTGAGCTTGTCAATTTCCGCGCCTTTGCGGCCAATGACCACTCCCGGGCGTGCCGTCAAAATGGTCACCCGGCAGCGGTTCGTGGCCCGCTCAATCAAAATCCGCGGCACCGAGGCTGATTCGAGCTTCTTCTTCAACAAATCGCGGATCTCGCGATCCTCGCTGAGAAGCTTCCCGAACTCGCGCTTCTCCGAATACCACTTCGAGCGCCAGTCCTTGTTGACGGCGACCCGCAAACCAATTGGATTCGTTTTCTGTCCCATACGAGTTATTCGTCCGACAACACGATCTTGACGTGACAACGGCGCTTGAGAATCGGGCCGGCGGAGCCCCGCGCCCGGGGCCGGAATCGCTTGAGGGTGGGGCCCGTTTGCGCCACCGCCTCCCGCACCCGTAGGGCCGTCGGTTTGACAGCCGCGAATTTGCCCTGCCGGGCAAGTTCTTCCGCGTTGGCCAGGGCGGATTTCAGCGTCTGATAAACCACCCGCGCGCCTTTGCGCGGGGTCACGCCCAATACCGCCTGCGCTTGCAGGGCGGGCAGGCCCTGGATTTGCCGCACCACTTCGCGCATCTTCTGCGCGGACATCGGCACGTTCTTGGTGATGGCCTGAACTTGCATGTTATTTGGCCTCCGCCTTGGCGGTGTGCGCGCCGTGTTTTCGGAAGGTGCGGGTCAACGAGAATTCTCCCAACCGATGCCCCACCATGTTCTCCGTCACAAACACCGGGTTGAACACCTTGCCATTATGCACGTTGAAGGTCAGCCCCACGAAATCAGGGGTGATCATCGAGCGGCGCGACCACGTTTTGATGGGCGTCTTGGACTGGGTTTCCTTCGCCTTGACGATTTTGTCCATCAAATGCTGATCCACAAACGGACCTTTTTTGATTGAGCGTCCCATAGGTCTTTACTTCTTCTTCATGGGCCGGCCATCGCGCCGGACGAGGATGAAACGGTTCGAGGCCTTGCGCCGGTTGCGGGTCTTGTACCCGATGGCCAACAGTCCCCACGGCGAGGTGAGCGGCTGCCAGCCGCCGCCGGATTTGGATTTGCCGTTGCCGCCGCCATTGGGGTGATCCACCGGATTGCGGGCCACGCCCCGCGTGAGCGGACGTTTGCCGCGATGCCGGGTGCGCCCGGCCTTGCCCAACACGACGTTCATGTGTTCGGTATGGCCGACCTGGCCGATGGTGGCGTAGCAGTTTTCGTTGATCCGCCGGATTTCGCCGGACGGCAGACGAATCTGCGCGTACCCGGCGTCGCGCGACATCAAGGTCGCCGAACCACCCGCGCTGCGCACCATCTGGGCGCCGCGTCCAGGGACAATCTCCAAATTATGAATGGGCAATCCCACCGGAATCGTTTTCAACGGCAGGCTGTTGCCGACATCCGGCGACGCCGTCGGTCCGCTCACCACTTTGGCGCCCACCTGAATGCCGTTGGGCGCCACGATATAACGTTTCTCGCCATCGGCGTACTGGAGCAGCGCCAGCCGGGCGGAACGGCCCGGATCATACTCGATGGCCGTCACCGTGGCTTCCACCCCGTGCTTCTCGCGCTTGAAATCCACGCGCCGGATTTTCTGCTTGTGGCCGCCGCTAATGCCCCGGGCGGTAATCCGTCCGTACGCATTCCGGCCTCCCGTTTTTTTCCGGGTCTCCACCAGCGCCTTTTCCGGCCGCACCTTCGTTATGTCGCTGAAGTCCGCGATCGTCATGTATCGCGTGGACGGCGTCAGCGGTCTAAATGTCTTAACAGGCATAATCCCAAACTTTCCAAGTCAGCAACTCTTGGAGCAGCGGACCCTCATTCCCGGCCTTTGGAGGGCGTCGGTTCTCGGCCCGCAATCATGCTGTCCATTTGCCTTCAGGGCAAAACGGAGAGGGGACAATAGCAATTATTCACCAAGTGGCAACAACTTTTTGAAAAATTTTTTGTCGGCGGGAAAAACCGCTTCCCCACGCATCACCCCAAGGTCCGCCAACCCACACCCGCCGTCCGGCGTCAGGGACGCACTTGCAGCGTGGAAACCACTTCCCGCACCCCGGGGGTATCCATGGCCAACAACATGGCGTGACCAATGTCTTCGATATGGGCCACCGAGCCCGCCAGCGTGACCCGGCCTTCCGTGCAGTTGACGGAAATGCGCAACGCCGAAAGACGCGCGTCAGCCAGATACTTGGACTTGAGAGCGGTTGTAATCCGCGCATCGGCGGTGGCATCGGCCACCACGCGGCTGGCGTCTTGGGCGGCGCGGCGCACAATCGCGCCGGTGCGCGCCAGTTCATCCTGCAGATCGCCCGAGCGGAGTTGCAATTGTTGCAGGCGCTCCGTCACGCTCCCGCCCGGGCTCCCGTTGGTCGCCGCCGACGCGCTCCACTGACGCAGGATCGGATCATCTCGATGGTTGAAATAAAACCACATGGCGCCCGCGCCCAAGGCCAGCCCCACAATCAATACCAGCAACGATTTCATGACGATGTTCTTTCGCTAGAATCTAGCCCGTGGGCGCCTCCGAATAAAGCCCGTGCTGCGGATGGCCCACGGTTTGGCGGACGCCGCTCCAGCTTCACCAAGTCACCACGAGATGGATCGTATGTAACCCCGGTGGTGCCGGGTTTCCAGACGGAAGGTTCCTCTGGAAGGAAAGCTAGGGCCATCGTGCCCTCCGGTAGTGAAGCTCAAGGTGTTGAGCGCCCAGCGCCGAAGGGAGCTGCTGCGCCGCCTCCGGAGGCGGCACTGCAGCGGCGCGGAAAATCGGCCACCCTCTGCGGGTGCACAGCACCTACTTTGAATTGTATCGGATGCGGACCGACCGGCATGGGTTACATCAGAAACGCGTCGCCCGCGCCCGCGCCCACGACATCCAAGCCGCCGCCCGCGAATTCGGCTGTTCCCGCAACCCCGTCCGCAAATAGCTGCGGCGTTTTCAACCCGGCAAACCGTCCGCTTTGATGGAACGCAGTCCCCGCCCGGAATGAAAAGACTGACCCACGCGGCTGGACTTGGCGCGGGCAATCTTGGTGGAATAAACGCATGAGAATCCAATGTTTTGTTCGTCAGCGCGCCGCATGGCTGGGCGTCGGGCTGCTGCTGGGCTCATGGCTGGCGCTCGCCGCCGAATCGACCTTTGTCTTCGAAGCCAACGTCATGGTGCCGATGCGCGATGGCGTCAAGCTCGCCGCCAATGTCTGGCGACCCAAAGCCGAAGGGCGTTACCCCGTTGTGCTGTTGCGCTCGCCTTACGGCAAGATGGACGAAAACTGGGGCGACGCGAAACGCTACACCCAGGCGGGTTATGTCATGGTCACGCAGGATTGCCGCGGACGCGGCCAATCGGAAGGGGTGTGGGATCCGTTTGCGTACGATGTGGAAGATGGTTTTGACACGCAGGAATGGGTGGGCCAACAGCCCTGGTGCAATGGCAAAATCGGCACGGCGGGCGTTTCGTACTTCGGTTGGACGCAATGGGCTTCCGCCGCGAAGGCGAGTCGGCATCTCAAAGCGATGGTGCCGGTCGTGCCGTTCGAGAACGCCTATGAAGTGGCTTACGACGGAGGCGCGATGCAACTGAGCCTGTTGATGGGGTGGGGCGCGAACGTTGTCGGCGCGACTGTCAAACCGGGACAGGCGACGGAAGTTTTCCGGCATCTGCCGCTCAACACCTATGGCGATCAATTTGAAAAGAAAGTTGGTTACCTCAACGATTGGGTCGCGCATCCGACCTACGACGATTACTGGAAAAAACGCAGCATTGATCACCAATACGCCGAGGTGACGGTGCCCATTCTGAACATTGGTGGTTGGTACGATATTTTTTCCAAACCCACGCTCGAAATGTCCGCACGGGTGCGCGCGCAATCCCGGGCGCTTGAAATGCGGCGCAATCAGGTCGTGGTGATCGGTCCGTGGATGCACGGAGTGGGCGTACAAAAAGTAGGCGAGCTGGATTTCGGTGCGACGGCGCGGTTCAGCACCAGCGACTGGCAGTTCAAGTGGTTGGATTTTTGGTTGAAAGGCAACGAGACCGGAGTGCAGGATTGGCCCGCATACCGCTTGTTTGTCATGGGTGAAAACCAATGGCGCGACGAGAACGAGTGGCCGCTCAAACGCACGCAATACACCGCGTATTATCTGCACAGTGGCGGCAAGGCAAATTCGCTGAGGGGCGACGGAACGCTCAGCACCACTGCGCCCAAATCGGAAAAAGCGGATGCGTTCACCTATGACGGGAATAATCCGGTACCGACAACCGGCGGCAACAATCTCATCGGCGCGCCGGCCGGACCGTTTGACCAAACCCCAGTGGAGCAGCGCGACGATGTGCTGGTTTATTCCACCGCGCCGCTTGATGCGGACGTGGAAGTGACCGGGCCGGTGAAGTTGATTTTGTATGCGGCTTCCAGCGCGCCCGACACGGATTTCACCGCGAAGCTCGTGGATGTGCATCCGGATGGCAAAGCATACAACCTGTGCGACGGCATCATCCGCGCCCGATATCGCTGCGGCTTGACGCAACCGGCGCTGCTGGAGCCGGGCAAGGCCGAACAGTTCGAGATTGATCTCTGGGTGACCAGCAATCTTTTCAAACGCGGACATTGCATCCGGCTCGAAGTGTCCAGCAGCAATTTCCCGCGCTTCGACCGCAATCCGAACAGCGGCAAACCGTTCGGGACGGACACGGAGATGTTGCCAGCAAAACAAACGATACTGCACGATCAGAAACATCCATCCCATCTGGTGCTGCCGGTCATTCCGCGATAGATCCAATACTGACCCGAGCCGCGTTAAACCTGTTCATCGTAGTGAAATATGCAACCAACCCGTAAACCGTTTCTGATTTTGACCCTCGGCATCGCATTGGCCGTTGGCTGGACGACTGCGGCGCTAGCAGAGGCGTCGCCCATAGTCGGCGGTGTGGCCAGGGTGAATTTGACGCCGCCGCTGGAAATGAAAGTGGCGCTGGGCGGTTACGGCGAGCGAATGAGCCGGCCGACTAACGCTGGGCGGGCGAATCCGTGCTTGACGCCGTGCGGTATTGGGTTTTGCATAACCCCGATGAAAACACAATTTCTCATTGCCCTGCTCGGAGCCGCGCTGCTGGTGGTCGGTTGCCACAGCACTGTGGACGGCCGCACACGCGCCGGCGTGCCGTTTGTGAAAGACAGCGTGGAAGGTCGTTACGAGCGTCCGCCGGACAAGGTGTTCGCCGCCGCCCGCGAAGTCATCAAATACAACGGCACCCTCATCAACGAGTCCACGCTCCATAGCACCACCAACCTCGTGCATGTCCTCGAAGGCCGGGTGGATCAGCGCCGCGTCTGGGTGCGCGTGGAACCGGTGGATGACAAAGTGACCAGCGTGCAAGTGCAGGTGCGGCGCAAAGGCGGCGGTAAAGACACCGATCTGACCCACGAGTTGGAGAAGCAGATCGCCCTGCAACTAACGCGGTAACCCGCGCTTCAAGCCGATATTCTGTTCGTAGACGCCAAGCCGGATGGCTTGGCTCTTTGTTTGCCCTTTAAGCTCGAGCTTGAGCAGGTCCAAGCGGTTGCGGGCCAACTCAGCCGCCGGGTGGTGGGGAAATTTTTCGATGATCTGCTCCAAGGCTTGCCGCGCGGCATCGTAATCCGCGCCATGCCGGATGTGCAAATTGGCCAGTAAATTCAACCAATGAATGACCCGTTTCGTGGGTTGATTGGGGTGCGCGATCAATTGATCCAACTGATCCACTGCCAGATCCAATCGCTGGAAATGATCGGCATATAACACCGCCAGTTTCTCGCGCACCTCGGTATCAAGCGGGTGTAGTTCCAGATGGGCCACGTAATCGGCGGCGAGTTTTTCCAGATCTACTTCGCGGGGTTGCGGGGCGGCGGCAGCCGACAACAAGCCGAGGTTCGGCACGCCGGGACGCAGGACCACCCGGGGACGGTCATGCGCCTCCAGCAATTGCGCCGTGGTCGCCAGATGCGCGATCCGCTGCGCGGCGGCCGCCGCCCAGTCCGTTTCGGGATAAAGGGTCTGAATCTGCGCCAATGTCTCCTGGGCCGCCTCCCGGTCTTGCGCGTATTTCAACTGCCAGTCGGCCAACAAATTCAGCGCGAACGCCGTCTGACGCGGCGTGATCCCTGGTTGGCCAATAAACCGATGAATGGCAATCTCCGCGCCCGACAGGTCGTTCATGTCTTCCGCGAGGATTTCCGCCGCGAGCAGGTTGCCTTCCTGATCTTGCGGAAACCGCGCCAGTTGCGCGCGCACCGCCGCCAGTGCCTCGGTGAAGTGGCCCCGTTTGCGCTTGGCCCGTGCGATCGAATAAAAGGGCTGCGGGTCCGGCGCCTCGTTTCCGCCATCAATGGCCTGCCATAAGGGGCGGAACAGCGTGTTCACCAGATTGGGGGTCCAGAGTATGGAGAGGATCACCCCGACCAGCACGATGAAAAAAGGCGCCCCCAGCCCCAACCAAGGAATGGACAGGCAACAGAAAATCACGAGCAACCCCGTGACAATCCATTTGCTGATGAGCACAGGCGGCGCGTCTTTGCTGCGCCGCAGCCACTGAACCAAGGTCACCGCCATGACGATTCCGAAGCCGATCAGGAGAACGGTGCCGCGGATGAACTCGTATTTTTCGCCCATAGGCTGTGACCGTACTGACCCTCGGCGATTCCGCCGGCCAATGCAAATACTTTGGGCCAAAACCTGTTTTTTCGTGGCGACTTGACCCTGCGGCGGTTGGTGCTAACTTTCGCTGGGATTAAGCTATGAACATTAAAAACATGAGCAATCATACTAATTATCTTACCGCCGCCCTCCTGGTGGCCGCACTCCCGGCTTTTGCCGGGGATATCACCGGCAAGATCACGCTGCGGGGCACGCCGCCGCCAAACCCGGAAGTTCGCGACCTCGCCAACGACGCCAATTGCAGCAAGCTGGTGAAGGAAAAGGTCAACATGCCGTTTTACGTGGTCAGCCCTGACGGCGCCCTGGCGGATGTGGTGATCAGCATCAAGGGTTTGGAAGGGAAATCCACCGGCGCCAGCGCTCCCCCGGCGGTGCTGGATCAAAAGGGCTGCCAGTACATCCCCTATGTCATGGCCATTCAAACGGGCCAGACGTTGCTGGTGAAAAATTCGGATCCGCTGTTGCACAATGTACATGCCACCCCGGTCAAAGCGGAAGGCAGCAAAAACAAGGAAACCAATCTGCCCCAATTAGCGGGCGGTCCGGATCTCGAGTTCACATTTCCCTCCGCGGAAAAATTTCTCCGGTTCAAGTGCGACGTGCATCCGTGGATGTTTGCCTATGTGACCGTGGTGGACCATCCGTACTTCGACGTTTCCGCCAAGGATGGCACCTTCCGGATCAAGAACGTTCCCCCGGGCAAATACACGCTCGAAGCCAGTCATCGGAAAGCGGGCGAATTGACCAAGGAAATCGAGGTCACCGACGGCCCGCAGACGGTGGATTTCGCCTTTGACGTCAAGTAAACCGGGTTGGGATTATCGCAACCGTCGTGACGGAGCGCCGTCGCGGCGGTTTTCTTTTGCCGCGGGCTTCCTGGGGTTTTCAAGCGGCGGAGGGACGAAACGGGTCTGCAGGGATAGAGTGGAATTCAACCGTGCGGCGGGGAACGATCAGGCCGGTTCGGGCGAACGAACGACGCCAATGCCAAAAGCATTTTGCGCGCGACTTTTGCTAATTCTCGGTTATTGATAATGAAAACCGACACGCCATGAAAACCTTTGTCACCCTCCTCGCTCTGGGCGCGGCGACGGCATGCACCGGATTAGCCGCCGAACCCGCCCTAACGATCTACAACCAAAACTTCGCCGTCGTCCGCGACACAGTCCCGTTGGACTTGAAACCCGGCGTCAACGAGGTGCGCTTTGCCGGGGCGACGGCCCACGTCGAGCCGGACTCGGTCATTCTGCGCGATCCGGCCGGCCAACGGTCATTGCAAATCCTGGAACAGAATTACCGCAACGACCCGGTTTCACAGGAATTATTGCTCTCGCTGTTTGAGGGGCAGACCATTGATTTCCAGTGGGACCGTTTGAAGGACAACACCACGGTGCGCGAAGTGATCCCGGGCAAGATCATTCGCAGCGGCTACGACCCGGGCGGGCGCCACACGCAACCGATCATCGAGGTGGGCGGCAAACTGCAATTCCGCCTGCCCGGCCAGCCGCTGTTTCCGAGCCTCGGCGATGACACCGTGTTGAAGCCCGCCTTCAACTGGTTGCTCCGCTCCGATCAACCGGGCCGGTTCGACGCCGAGGTGGGCTACGTCACCGGCGGCTTTCAGTGGGAGGCGGATTACAACCTGGTCGCGCCGGAGCAGGGGGATTTCGTGGATCTCATCGGCTGGATCACGATGAACAATCACAGCGGCACGACTTTTCGCGACGCCAAGATCAAGTTGATGGCGGGCGACGTGCAGAAAATTCAACCGCAACTGCGGTTCCTGGGGGGGATGAGGCTCGACGGCCCGGCGCCGATGGCGGCGGAGGCGGCAGTCACGGAAAAATCCTTCGATGAATTTCATCTCTACACGCTGGCGCGGCCCACCACGTTGCGGGATCGCGAAACCAAGCAGGTGGAATTTGTCCGCGCCGAGCGGGTTCACGCCCCGGTCAACTACGTTTATGACGGCGCCGGGCCTCTGCGTTTCAGGGGCGGCCTCAACCAGGAGCGCGGCTATGGCGCGGGGGAGGTCACTAAAAAAGTCCGGGTGACGCGCGAATTTGTGAATGCCGAAACCAATCAACTGGGCCTGGCGCTGCCCGCCGGCAAGCTGCGTTTTTACCGTCGCAACGATGACGGACAATTGGAATTCACCGGCGAAGATCGGATTGATCACACCCCCCGCCAGGAAACGGTGCGCGTGACCACCGGCCACGCCTTCGATCTGGTCGGGGAACGCAAACAGATGAACTTCCGGGTGGACACCGGCGACAAGTGGCTGGAGGAAACCTTCACCATCAAGCTGCGCAACCGCAAGCCCGCGCCGGTGGAAATCCGGGTGGTCGAACATCTCCACCGCTGGTCCCAGTGGGACATCCGCGGAACGTCGCACCCGTACCGCAAGACGGACGCACAGACCATTGAGTTTCAAATTGCCGTGCCGCCGGACGTCGAACAGGTCGTGACCTATACGGCGTATTACACATGGTAAAGCAAACGGCGGCGAACCGGAGCATTTTGGCCGCGCAATTCAGGGAATCCTGCGAACCGCTCTCGGGTAGCCCTCGTCCGAAAGTCCTGAGCTGTTGACGGAGGAGGCCGGCTTCAGGCGGCTGCCGGGGTGGCCCGTCGCCGGACCAGAGGCGGACATTCACCTAGCACCACGGGTCGGGTGATCTGGACGTGTCTTACATCCTCACGGCTCGGGACTTCGTACATCACGTCCAACATCAATTTCTCCAACACCGTCCGCAACGCCCGCGCGCCCGTACCGCGCCGGCGGGCTTGGACCGCCAGTTCCCGCAAGCCATCGTCCGTAAACTCCAGTTCCACGCCCTCGAGGGCCATCAGTTTGGCGTATTGTTTGGTCAAGGCGTTGCGCGTCTCGGTCAACACCGCCACCAGTTGGTCCTCGGTCAATTCCGTCAGCGCGGTCACCACCGGCAACCGCCCAATGAACTCCGGAATGAAACCGAACTGGAGCAAATCCTCGGGTTCCACCGCCGCCAGCAAGGTCGGGGTTTCCGCTGGGGACACCTGGGCTTCAGCATGGAACCCCATGACGTGATGGCCCAACCGCCGTTTGATCATGGCTTCCAACCCCACAAACCCGCCCCCGCAGATGAACAAAATATCCGTGGTATCCACCCGGATGTATTCCTGCTGGGGATGCTTGCGACCGCCTTGCGGCGGCACCGCGCACACGGTGCCTTCCAGAATCTTCAACAACGCCTGCTGCACGCCCTCGCCCGACACGTCCCGCGTGATGGATACGTTTTCGGTGCGGCGCGCGATCTTGTCAATTTCGTCAATGTAAACAATCCCCCGCTGGGCGCGTTTGACATCGTAATCCGCGTTTTGCAGCAGGCGCAGAATGATGTTCTCCACATCTTCGCCCACGTACCCGGCCTCGGTGATCGTGGTGGCGTCGGCAATGGCGAACGGCACCTCCAGAATCCGCGCCAGCGTGCGGGCCAACAAGGTCTTGCCGGACCCGGTCGGCCCCAGCATCAGAATGTTGCTCTTCTCAATTTCCACCTCCGCGTGCGGATCGGGCTTGGCGCCGGGCGCCGTCCCGCCGGCTTGCCGGGGCGGGTGCAGCAAGCGTTTGTAGTGATTGTGAACGGCGACCGCGAGCGTTTTCTTGGCGTGTTCCTGGCCCACGCAATGCCGGTCCAACTCGCGTTTGATCGCCGCCGGCTTGGGCACGGTCAGCCGCCGCGGTTCGGCTTTCGTTTCGGTGAGTTCCCGGTCAAGAACCGTTTTGCAAAGCAGGACGCAACGGTCGCAGATGTACACGCCCGGGCCGGGAATGAGTTTGCGCACCTCGGAGCGCGGCTGGTTGCAGAAACTGCAAACGGCACTGGACGAAGGGCGGGCCATAAACGAGGACAACGCGGCAGGGGCAATCCCAACCCGGAATCACGATTTCTCCGACCCCGCGGCAATCTCCTTGCGCGACTCCACCACCGCATCCACCAACCCGTAGGATTTGGCCTCGTCGGCGGACATGAAGAAATCGCGGTCGGTATCCTTGGAAATTTCGTCCACGCCCTTGCCGCAATGCTTGGCGAGGATTTCGTTCAACCGATCCTTGAGCCGCAGGATTTCCTTGGCTTGGATGCTGATGTCCGTGGCCGCGCCCTGCACCCCGCCCCACGGTTGATGGATCATGATGCGGGCGTTGGGCAGGGCGTAACGTTTGCCCCGCGTCCCCGCCGCCAGCAGCACCGCGCCCATGCTCGCCGCTTGGCCCACGCAGTAGGTGTTCACGTCGCAGGTGAGGTATTGCAGCGTGTCATAAATCGCCAGGCCGGCCGTGACACTGCCGCCGGGCGAATTGATGTACAGATGCACGTCCTTTTTGGGATCGTTCATCTGGAGAAACAGCAATTGCGCGATGATCAGGTTGGAAACCATGTCATCCACGGGCGTGCCCAGGAAGACGATCCGGTCCACCAGCAGGCGCGAGTAAATGTCGTACCCGCGCTCGCCGCGTCCGGTCTGCTCCACCACCATCGGCACCAGGAAATTTTTTGCGTTCATAAGGCTTGTTGTCCGTGCCGGGAACGTAAGGGAGCAGACCCCGGGCGTCAAGTCAGGCGCGGCAGGCAACTGCACCGCGCCCACGAACGGCACCAAAATTCTCTTCGGTCACAGATTTCCCTTTGCAGTAGGGCACAAATCTTTCATGTAGCAATTTGAGCACTCTGGTTTGCCAGGCTTGCACCAGTTTCTTCCGATCTTCCAACAAGACGAATCCATGATACCGGGAAATTCTGGATGCAATGCTCGCGCCCTGTAGATGATTTGTTGGATCGAGGCATTAGACTCTGATAAACCAAGGCGAGCGAATACCCGGCGTACATGTACATCGACAGAAATATCTATCGAGGCGTAATCAGCAAATTGAATTTTGAATCCTCTTACGAGGATGTTGGCCGCCATGTTTGCAATCTTTGGGCCAATCCCGTCAAATTCAAGAAAACGGCCGACGACTTCAGCGCTCGATGGTCGTCCCCTCCAGATCCGGCTGGCATCGCCTCCATATTTTTCCTTGATGCGTTGAATTGCTGAATAAAACGCCTTGCTCATTTTTTCAATAAAACGATGAAGAGGCTCCGGGTGTGACATAAGCGAACGCACCTCGTCTAACGACAATTCTCCAAGCGCCGCCATTGAAAATCCGGCGAGTTTTGAATCTCGTAATGAAAGTCGGTAGGGGATAAGCCACGCCTTTTCCGCCTTGATCTGGCGATCCATTACGCACGCCAAAACAAAAGCATGAGGTCGCGTATCCAAGTCACAAATTAAGGCATCTGCGGCCGGAACATCTGTAAACTTGGCCGTCCCTTGTTTGGCGTTCAGTATTTGCCGACCGTGATTAACCAGCCGGTCGCGTATGGCTTGATCATTCATAAATCGTATTCAACTTGTTGATACTTCTTCTGTGAGTGCCACAAATCGTTCCAGAATCAACCTCTCCGCCCGTGCCTGCGGCGCAACCGCTGTCACAAGGATTTCGCCAGCGGCATTATGTTGTCGAAATGTTTGTCGCAATGCTCCAGTTCCAATCCGTGCGCCACTGCGCACGCAGCAATGATGATGTCGCTCGTCGGAACTGTGATCCCGGCTTGCCGGCTGTGGAACGCCAGTTTGCGGGCCAGCTTCCATTCCGTCGCCGCCAAAGGAAAACTGGTCAGTTCGGCTTCCAGCAGATCCAAAGCCTTACGCTCGCTACCGACGCGAACACCATTCCACAATTCCACCGCGATCAAATCACACCATGCCGCTTCCCCGCCAGCGAGCAGGTTTTGAACGCGTTGCGCCGGCTCGCTTTCGTGTCCGCGCAGAAATTCAATCCAACTGGAAGAATCCACCAGGGTCACGGCTTAGTCTCCCATTTCGAGTCCTCGCGCATCGCCTGAAGTTCCGCCTGCGTCATGAAGTTCGGCATCGAGCCGCGCAGACGCCTGGCCAAGGCGGCGAGCCGATGACGGCGATTGAAATCCTCAACCGCGGTTACTACGGCCTCGCGCTTGGTTTTGGCTCCAGTAAACTTCATTGCTTCTTTAAGCGCATCGTCTGGAATGTCAATCGTCGTTTTCATGCTTCTATAATAACTTTGAGGAAGATTCTGTCAACGAATAATCCAGAATCCAAAGATCTATTAAATAGCACATAACCTTTCGGTCAAGGCGACGAATTGTTCCAGACTCAACTTCTCCGCCCGTTCCTGCGGTGAGATGTTCAGAGCCGCAAACGCCGCCTGCAACTTTTCCAGCGGCCATTCGGTCTTGAGTAATTTCAGCATCATTTTCCGACGTTGCGAAAACGCGCGTTTCACAATTTTTACGAATGTCCGGTGTTGTTCCTCCGCCAGAAGCGCCGTTGCGCGGCGCACCAAGGTCACGCAACCGGAATCCACGTCCGGCGCGGGAAAGAAACATGAAGCGGGAATCTTGAAACTTTCGCGCGGCGTATAGTTCAGTTGCAAAAACAGCGTCAGCACGCCGTAATCCGGATCGCCGGCAGAAGCGAGAATTCGCTGCACCACTTCCCATTGCAAAGTGACGATCATTTGTTTGGGGCGTTGGGGCGACAACGCCAATTCCACCAAAATGGGCGACGCCACGGAGTAAGGCAGATTCGCCACCAGCTTCCAATCGTGCCAATCGCGACGTTCGCGTTTGATGAATTCCAATGCGTCCGCTTGGATCAGTTCGAAGTGCGGAGTGCGGAACGCGGAGTGGTGGCCACTAAACCGCTCCTGCAATACCGCGATCAAACGCGCGTCTTTTTCGATGGCCAAGACCTGATCAGCGCGAACCAGCAATAGTTCCGTCAGTGGTCCAAGCCCCGGACCGATTTCCAAAACCTTGTCGGCCGAGGACAAGTCCGCGGCGGCAATAATGCGGTTCAACTGCGCGGCGTCGTGTAAAAAATTCTGACCGAGCGATTTCGTGAGCTGAATGTTGCGGGCCACCAACCATTCGCGCATTTCGGAGAGTTTCATGCCGTGGCGGACGGAAGGTTACGGCTTGGTCTCGGCAATGGCAGCGCGCAGGCAAGTTTCCAGCGTGCGCACCGTTTTTGCCAGCTGCGCTTCACTGATGGTCAACGGTGGCGTCAGGCTGATTACGTTGCTGTGTTCACCCTCTGGCAACAGGATGTAACCGCGCTGCAACATGGCCTTGATAACGCGCAGAGCGAGTGCCGTGGCGGGCACGCCGTTGGCTTGATGCAATTCCAACCCGACGAGTAATCCGAGCCCGCGGGCTTCGTATCGGAACGAGGTCGAAGGACTGGAAAGGCGCTGAAGCCGGGTCAACAGGATCGCGCCCAGCCTTGCGCTGCGTTCACAAAGTTTGCGGCGCTGCAGCTCGCGGATTTGAGCGAGCGCCATGGCGCAACCGACCGGATGTCCGAGAAAGGTGCTGGTATGAATCGCCTCGCCATCCGAAGGCGGCCAGGCGGCGTTCATGATGTCCGCGCGTCCGACGCAAGTGGAAAGCGGAAAGCCGCCGGTCAACGCCTTGCCGAGACAGATCAAATCCGGTGTGATGTCAGTATGTTCGCACGCGAACCATTTGCCGGTGCGTCCGAAGCCGGTGTAAATTTCATCCAATACCAGCAGGACGCCGTGCTCATCGCAAAGTTTTCGCAACTGCGGCAGAAAGCCTTGTGGCGGAATGTTAATCCCGCCGCGCACTTGAATTGGCTCCACCAAAATGGCCCCCACTGTTTTTGTGCGCAGTAATTCACGGATACGCTTGGTTAGCGGAGACAGCTCCTTGCGCGCGCTGGGAAAGGGTAAGAATTGGCCGAACTGCCGCAGTTGCGGCCGGAAAGCGGCGCGGAAATGCTCACGATGTGTGGCGTTCAACGCACCGTAACCCAGTCCATGATAAGCGCCCTGGAACGCGATGATCCTCGACTTGCCAGTGAAGCGGATTGCCGTTTTCAACGCGGCTTCAACGGCCTCAAAGCCGGAGTTGCAAAAGATGACTTTGCCCGTGGCTGCACTCGTGCGAGTGCGGCTGATTCTTTTTGTCGAGGCAGATGAAGTTTGCCGCGTTCTCACGAACGCAGCCGCGTTCCAACGCTCGAAGGTGAGGCGGCTCAGTTCCTGGGCCAGTTGCGCTTTGAGCGCATGCGGATGCACGTCGCCCATGGCGTGCAGCAACGTGCCCATTTGCTTTTGTCCGGCCCGCACCACTGCCGGGTTGGCGTGACCGGCCGCGGCGACGCCGAACGCCGCCGTCAAATCCAGATAACGCTTCCCGGCCGCATCCCAAACGTGAACGCCCTTGGCGCGCGCCCAAACAATCGGCCACGAACCGTCTGCCTCCATGAAGGTGATGTTCCGCGATTCGTAATCACGCAATTGTTGCAGGATGGTTTTGGTGTCAGCCACGAATTTTCGATTTGGGATTTACAATTTACGCGCCATCAATCTTGCGAATCGTAAATCGCAAAGCATGGACCGTAAATTTCTAAACGCCGCGTTGCGCCGGTGGCCAGATGATTTTGTGCAACTGCGCCTGGAAGCGCACCGGCAGCGCGTCGGCAATAATGCGTTCGGCCAGTTCCTGGCGCGTGAGCGTCGTTTGCCCCGGCGGCACGGGCTTGAGGGATTTATCCCGTTGTTCCGGTCGCAGTGGATGCACCCAGGACATCAATACCGGACAAATTTCATCCAAACGGTGTGCGGCGATTTGTTGCTTGGCCCAAGCATAGTCTTCCAGGGTGCCGATGACGAATTTGACTTCGTCCGTGGTCTTGAGCAGCGGAATGTTCTCGAAACGATTTCGCTCCACTTCGCCGCTGCTCGGGCACTTCAAATCCATGATGCGCCGCACCCGCGCATCCACCTTGCCGATATCGTGCGCGCCACTGGTTTCCACCAAGACAGTGAAACCGTCGTCGCAAAGCTGCTCCATCAACACCAGGACATTAGGTTGGAGCAGGGGTTCGCCGCCGGTCAATTCCACCAACGGCAGTGTTCGCTTGCCCGCATCCGTCCCCTTGCGCGCATAAGGTGACGCCAAGCGCAACACCTCGGATCGGACTTCATCCAGCGCGCGGCGTTTGCCTTCGGTAAACGCGTAGGCCGTATCGCAAAACGAGCAACGCAAATTGCAACCGGTGAGCCGCACGAAAACACAAGGCAACCCGGCAAAGGTGCTTTCCCCTTGCAGACTCAGGTAGATTTCGTTGACGACCAGCGTGTCGGACATCACCGGAGAAGGTAGCAGGAACCGGCGACAACCGGAACAACTTCCGCGCCCTCCGTCCAACCCGGCGGGGTTTCAGGGCGAAGCCGGGGCGGCCTCCGCCAGGCGTTGTCGCACTTTCAGCGTCTCGGCTTGCTGATCGGGATTCGCCCGCGCGTAAGTGTCCAAAACCTGCAACGCCTCGCCTTGACGTCCCTGTTGCCGCAAAAACTCCGCATACCGTTCAACGGGCGGCAGAGCCGTCGGGGAGAGCTGGTGGGCCATCTGGTAGAGCTGATCGGCTTCACGATTAAAATTCTGATACGCCAGCAGGTTCGCCTGCCCTTCGGCCAGTTTGGCGTAGGCATTGCGCAGGTCCGTGGATTCGAACCAGGCGGCATCCGCCATGACTTGCGCGCCGGTATCCAGCCAGTAACGCAACGCCTGTTGCGCCGTTTCGGCCGGCATGGGCCCGCCGCCCTCGACCGCTTGCAGCCGGATGAGCGGGCCCGCCACCGCCCCGCCGCGGTAGGTCGAGGGGATTGGCAAAGATTCTTCCAACATGAATCCCGCCGCGGGGTTCTTCGCCATGAGCGTTTCCAACAGAAGTCCATTGATCTGCATGACGGCGACCGAACCGGAAATTGCCATGCCGCCGCCGGCGGTAGCTTGAATGCCTTCGTTGGCCCCCACCTGTTTGGGTTCATCGGGAAATTGCTGATCGTGCTGCCAGCGGCGGCGGGCATCGCTCAGGTAGTCATTAAAAGCGCGTTGGGAATCCTCCACAGTAAGCCCGGCAAGTTGATTGGGGTAAAGACATGCCAAATACTCCAGATACTGATGGTCCGCGAGCGCATTTTGAGTCAGGACAATGTGGCGGTCGCCGTCGGTGGTTTCGTTCAGCAATGTGGGAATGAAGCGTCCGGGATCCGTGCCACCCAGGTAAATCGTGCCGGGTTCAAGCGTCTCCAAAATCCGCGCGCCGTAATCCAGCAACGCTTGTGCCGGCCATTGATGCACAACCTCGGCCACCCCCCAAGCCTCCATCAGCACGGGCCGTAATGGGTGGTTCGGGGGCGACTCCGGGGACTCGGAAGTTTTGCCGACTCCGAGCAACACCCCGGCCAGGGATTGGGTTTCCTCCCAATCTCCGGACTCGATCGCGTCGAAGAAACGTTCCATCTCCGGGGTAAATTCAACGCCGAGTTTTTCCGCCATGCGACGGCCCAAATCCCGACGCAGCCGGGCGTATTGGCTCAGTTTCCCGGCCACGATTTGTTCGGGAGCGACTTGCGCCGGGGGATGGCGCCGGCCCCATCGCGGATCGCCGGTAAATTGGCGCGGTGTTTTCCTTCCGAAAGTGTCGGTGACCGCCGTGCGGGGACTGTCCGGCGGCATGGAATCCGGTTTTCGCGACCGGATGCCTACCCAGATGATGCCGATGATCAAAACAACGCCCGCAGTCAGCACCCATGTAACTGGTCGGGACATCCCACTCCGGGCGTTCGAGCCAGGCGGACCGGCCCGCTCCGATTTCAGACGGAGATTCTGCATGATAGTTAGAGCAGTTTGCTGACGGTGACGTTCAAAAAAGGCCCGCTGGATTTACTCAATCCGCCGGGGTCAACCTCACGTAATCCAGTCCGAACATGTAATGCTTCACGGCCTGGGCGTTGGCGCCGGTGATTTCGACCGTGAACCGGTTCTCGCCGGCGACGAGATCGTGCGCGCCCAAGTCCAATTCATCCGTCGGGATCACGCTGGGATGGTAGAAATCCATCGGGCCGCCGAGGTTGACGCCGTTTAACGCGAGTTGCACGATGCCGTAATCCTTCGCCTTGGTGAAGCGCGCGGCCAGTTGATAGCGACCAGCCCGCGCGACCGGCAACGCGAGAACGAGCCGGTCTCCGGGTTTGGATTCCACCCACCAGAGATGCGCGTCATTGCTCCATTGATCGCCGAAAACGATCAGGTCTTGTTCGTGCGGATTCCCGGCGGTGCAGGCGAGCACTTTCAAGTCCTCGCCTTCGAGGACGCCCGGTTTCTTCGTTCGAACCGGTTGCACATAATAATCCCGACGGTCCGGCAGCGCCACGGGCGCGTAGGGATCGTCTCCGTCCGGTTCGAGATACCAAAACACGGTCGCGGCGTAGAGAGTGGGACGGGCATTGGGATAGTATTTTTCGAGGTAGCCGTCGAACGATTGCTGGAAGGGTATCTGATCGGCGATGTGCCAGCGATTGACGGAAATGTGGCCTTTATTGTTGCCATCGTTGCGGGTCTGGTTGTGGAAAGGACGTTGGAAAAGCTGCGGCGAACACCAGGCATAACCGAAATAATCCTCCGAGCCCGTGCCGAAGGTGGAAGGGAATTTCTCGCCGTCCACGAAGAACTTTTCGTCGCCCTCGCCCCACCAGCTTCCGCGCGGATTCCAGACATGCAGCATGACGCCGGCGAACCGTCCGCGGCCCCAGGTTTTGAGGAGCGGCCAGTCAATCCAGCGTTCCGGGGCGGTGGGCAGAAATTCATCGCGATGCCATTTGACATGGAACCGGGCGTAATCCGCGGCGGGCCGTTTCAACGGCTCGGTAAAAATTTCAAACTGCACCTTCCGGGCCTGCGGACCTTCATTGCGCAGGGTCACTTCGGCGGACCGCGCGAACGGCATGAACCAGTTGGCGTAGAACCAACCGTCGCGGGTCATGCCGCACGGGAAGGAGCGATACACATTCCGACCGGGCGCGCTCCCGAAAAAATCGCCCAGCGGCGCCCAGACGCTGGCCCGGGATTGCCCGTCCCATTTGATCTGCAACACCAATTCGCGCAGCACGTCCTGATCGGCGGGCGGGGCAGGCAGATCGGCCACTTTGATTCGAATGAGCGAGATGGCCGCCGGGCCTTTGCATTGCTCGGCGAAGTTGCCGCCATGGGCGTTGAGACGGCGTTCCCCTGATTTCACAATGTGCCCGGGACCGGGTTCACGCGGACCGCAGCGCGCCAGTCGCCGGTCGAGGGCGTCCAACGCGGCATTGTCCGCGGCGCTCAGGTCGCGGGTAAAAGTCGGCACGGTGGTGCCCGGCGCAAAGCGGGTATAAACGAATTGGTAGTAATCACCCCAGCCGTCGTCGGCGACGATTTTGCACGATTTTTGGTAAGGAATGGGCGTGTAATTGTTCCATCCCCGGGCGGCGGTGTAAACGAGCGATGGCCGGGTAAAAGGAGGGTGCTGCCGGTCGAAATAACCGACGAACGGCAGGTCCATCGCCGGTTCACTCACGCCGTCGAGATAAATGCGGACATGCCCGGTCTTGGGTGTGGCGGACCAGATGCGCCAGATCACGCCCGGCCCGTCCATCTCGGCGAGGACCTGCCGGCCGTTTTCACGGCGAATGATGCCGTGGCCATCCCCATTGGCGTCCCATCCGAGATATTTCCCGGTCGCCTCGTCATATTGGCTGGCGCGATCGTAGCTAGACCATTGTTTCGTGGTTTCCCCCGGCGCCGGCAGGGTAGCGAGATGCTCCAGATCGGTCAGGCGTTGGACGAGGTCCGCGTAGCTCAGCGGCGCCGCCGCACCAGCGTGGAGGCCGCTGCAGGTTAGGATGGCGATCAGTGGCAAGGTCTTGTTCATAAACGCGCTTGAGAATCGAATTCGTTGAACCGGCGCCGAGAGTAGGATTCGTTGGCAATCGGTTCAAGCCTCGCGGCTGGGGCCAGCCTGCGGCCGCTCAAGTTCCCCAAGAGTAACGCAGGTCACGAATCGCGCCGCAAACTTGTTTCAAACGAACCTGGTCGGCTTCCGCGCCTCAGCGGGCAGCGGAACGGAGGAAGGGCTGAAGCCGGTTGCACAGTTCGCCAGGAAGCCGTTTGGGCTTCTCATGGCTTCCGGTGCAGACGTGCAACGTCTCGGCTTCAAGGATCAGCGGGCCGGCTGATTTCCGGATGCAATAGGCAAAATCCAGCCGGATTCCCTCCGCCCGCGTGGGCCAGATTTCGAGGCTCAACAAATCGTCATAGCGCGCCGGGGACCGATAGCGGAGACGACATTCGATTACGGGAAAGGCGATGCCTTGATCCTGCCATTCGAGAAACGGACAGCCCAGCGTGCGGAAGAACTCATTGCGCGCCGCTTCCAGGAAATCCAGGTAACGGGCATAATACACATGATTGCCCGTGGTGCAGTCGGCGTAAGTCACGCGATAGGGATGGCGAAAAACATCCGGTTGCATGGCGCAGGGTAGGCACGCGCGCGCCGGGCTGTCGAACGCCGTTTTCGTCATCGCTCAATTTGTCCGAGGCGGCTCCCGATCAGAGCCCGTCTAAAACAGTTGTTGCGGGAAGAACGATTCGGGTTATGTTGCGCTCATGGATTGGCAGCAAGTGGTGTCACTGGGCATCGTCGTCCTGGCGGCAACGCTATTGTGGCGCGGACAGCGACGCGCGCGGAAAACGGGCGGCGGGATGGCCTGCGGCGGTTGCGGCCCCGCGGGGCTGGGCCGGTCCACGGATGCGATCAGATTTCACGCCCGCAAGGATGGCCAACGCCGGATCATCCTTAAATGCGGCTAAGATGATATTTTCCAAAATCAACAACAGGGGGCCAGCGCGCCTCGTTTGAACATGGGCAAAGTGAGTTCTTCGGTTCATTTCATCGAACGGTCCACCATGGTGGTCACCCGGGATCTGCCCGGCAAAACGCATTGGGAACCCAACACGGACCTCTACACCACGGCTGACGGGTTGGTGATCAAAGTGGAGCTGGCCGGGATGCGCAGCGAAAATCTGGAAGTCACACTGGAGGGCAACCGATTGCGGATCAGCGGCAACCGCCCGGACAGTTGCCGGGCGGCGCATTGCCGGTTTCTGATGATGGAAATCACCTACGGTCCGTTCGAGAAAGTGCTGAATCTGCCTCCCGGTTACGATTTAAGCCGCGCCAAGGCGGCGTATGTCAACGGCTTCCTCCGGGTGGATGTGCCGTTGGCCCAGGCGCCGGCGCCGGACCATAAACTGGAAATTTCAGAAGGCGACTGACCGCTGAACTTTTTCCCGGGGGGAGCGTCCAATTCCACGATGACGACGATGGATTCGCCGGACACGGAATTTATCAGTATTTTGGGCGCGGCCAACAACCCGGGGACCGCGGCGCGCGTCTCCTCCCGTTCCCTGCCGGACACCCTCGCCGTGCTCGGGCTGTCGGATATTGTCATATTCCCCAACATGGTGGCGCCGCTGCTCGTGGAAACGCCCGGCAGCATTCAACTCATTGACGACGCGGTGGGGGGCGACCGTCTGCTCGGCGCGGTTCTGCAACGCAAACCGGAGGTGGAAAATCCCGCCCCCGAAGAACTCTACGAGGTGGGCTGCGCGGTGCGCATCCTGAAGATGCTCAAGTTTCCGGACAACACGGTCCGGGTGCTGGTTGAAGGGCTCTGGCGCATCAAAATCACCCAATACACCCGGCAGGTCCCTTACCTGGTCGCCCGCTATGAGTTGTTGCGCGACGTGAAGGAGGCCACGGTGGAAACCACCGCCCTGCTGCGCAACGCCCAAAGCCAGTTCCAGGAGATCATCAAGCTTTCGCCGGCCCTCTCCGATCAAGTGAAGGTTGCCGCGTTGAACACCGAAGACCCCGGACACTTCAGCGACCTGGTGGCGGTCAACCTCAACCTGGACCTCGCCGAACGGCAAAAACTGCTCGAAACCCCCTCGGTCAAGCAAAGGCTCAATACCTTGCTGCCCCTGCTCAACCGCGAACAGGAGGTCCTCTCGCTCAGTTCGAAAATCCAGTCGGAAGTGGCCACGTCCATTTCCAAAACGCAGCGGGATTATTTTCTCCGGGAACAATTGCGCGCGATCCAGCGCGAGCTGGGCGAAGGAGAAAGCGGCGGCGGCGAACTGCGGACGTTGCGCGAGCAACTGGAAAAAACCCCGCTGCCCGCCGAAGCCCGCAAGGTGGCCGAGCAGGAACTTGAACGGTTGCAGCAAATCCCGCCGGCCGCGGCCGAATACGCCGTGACCCGCCATTACCTCGATTGGATTCTCGCCCTGCCGTGGACCAAGGTCACGGAGGATAAAATAGACCTGGCCGCCGCTGAACGGATTCTCAACGAACAACATTACGGACTGGCCAAGGTCAAGGAGCGGTTGCTTGAGTTCATCGCGGTCATCAAACATCGCAAAGAACTCAAAGGGCCGATCCTCTGTCTGGTAGGCCCGCCGGGCACGGGCAAGACTTCCCTCGGCAAGAGCGTGGCGGATGCCCTCGGCCGCCAGTTTGCCCGCATCGCCCTGGGCGGCATGCGCGACGAGGCGGAAATCCGCGGGCACCGGCGGACTTATGTCGGCGCGTTGCCCGGGCGGATCATCCAAACCCTCCGCCGGGTCGAAAGCCGCAACCCGGTCATCCTGTTGGATGAACTCGACAAGGTCGGCACCGATTTCCGGGGCGATCCCGCGTCGGCCCTGTTGGAGGTGCTCGATCCGGCGCAAAACCATACGTTCACGGATCATTACCTGGATTTGCCCTTTGATCTTTCGCGGGTGTTGTTTCTCACCACGGCCAACTGGCTGGAGCCGATTCAGGCGGCACTGCGGGACCGTTTGGAAGTCATCGAACTCCCCAGCTATACCGAGGCGGAGAAGCTCCAAATTGCCCGGCGGCACCTGGTCCCGCGGCAACTGAAGGAACACGGCCTGACCCGCCGCGACGCCCGCATCCCCGATCCCACGTTGCGCCGGCTCATCCGCGAATACACCCGCGAGGCGGGCGTGCGCCAGTTGGAGCGCGACATCGCCGGGCTCGCCCGCAAGGCGACGCGCCAGATCGTGAGCCGCGGATCAGCCTCCCGCCCCATAATCATCCGCCCGCCGGAACTCAAAAATTATCTGGGCCCGGCCCGCTTCGCCGCGGACACGGCCGAACGTATCCGCGAATTCGGCATCGCCCTGGGCCTCGCGTGGACTCCGGTCGGCGGTGACGTCATTTTCATTGAAGCCACGCGCATGCCGGGCAAGGGAAATCTCATTCTGACCGGGTCGTTGGGGGAAGTGATGAAGGAAAGTGCGCAGACCGCGCTCAGCTATCTGCGCAGTCAGGCGGCCACCTTGGGGTTGGACTTTGGCGATTACGCCCAGCATGACATTCACATTCACGTTCCCGCCGGCGCCACGCCCAAAGACGGCCCCAGCGCCGGGGTGGCGTTGCTGACGGCCCTGGCCTCGCTTCTGCGGCGCCGCAAAGTGCGCTCCGACGTGGCGATGACGGGGGAAATCAGCTTGCGCGGACGCGTGCTCCGGGTTGGCGGAGTCAAAGAGAAGGTGCTCGCCGCCGTGCGTTACGGCCTCAAAGAGGTCGTGCTGCCGGAAGCGAACCGGGGCGACTGGAGCGAAATCCCGGTGGAAGCGCGCGGCAAGATCAAAGTGCATTTCGTCCGGCGCATCGCCGAATTATTGCCGCTGGTCCTGGAGTCCAAATGAACTTTCCCACCCTCGTATGCGGCGCGGTCTTGATGGGCAGCGGCACCGCCAGTCTGGCCCAAACCCCCGCGATCCATCCCCAAGCGGAAGTGGATGGCCAGGCGCTCGCCGCAGAGTTGTGGGCGCAGGCACCCGCTCAGGACCTTACCAATCGCGCCGTGCTTCGCGTGCGGATGAGCCGCGGTCCGTGGCGCGATCAACCGGTGCTCATCCGCATTTTCACCACGCCGGAGGGTTGGACCAGCATCTACGAAACGGTGGCGACCACCAACCAACCGCACCGTCAACTGATCCTCAAGCGCGGATCGGCGGGCGAACAGGAATATCATTTGGTCACCACCCCCGCGGGTCCGGGCGCCGTCGTCCGGGAAACTCTAACGGATGCGGAGACCATGGTGCCTTTCGCCGATTCTGATTTTTGGGTGGCGGATTTGGGGTTGGAATTTCTGCGCTGGCCCACGCAACGGTTGTTGCGCAGCGAACTGCGTCGCAGCCGGTCCTGTGAGGTGTTGGAGAGCGTGGCCGCCGCTCCCGAGGCCAATGGCTATGTGCGAGTCCGGTCGTGGATTGACAAAAACACCGGCGGCATCGTCTATGCCGAGGCGTTCGATGCCCATGGAAAGTTGTTGAAAGAATTCCTGCCCAAGACGGTCAAAAAAATTCAAGACCGCTGGGAGCTGAAGGAAATGGAAATCATCAACCGCCAGACCGGTTCCCGCAGCCGGTTGGTGTTTGAGTTGGAGCCCCAGTAACGACCGCCACGGATTGAATCCGCCTGGGGTCTCGTCAGCGGCCAATTCAGATCGGCAAATCGTTCCGCAACGAACGCATCACCGCAGCCATCGCCAACGCGGTTTGAGCCGCTTCCCGCCCCCGGTTATGGCGCGGGTCCAGGCACCGTTTGCGCGCCTGATCCACGTTTTCCAACAACAACACTTCGTGGATCACGGGCATTTCGTGTTCGAGCTGAATTTGCATCAGCGCCGTGCTCACCGCCTCGCCGATGTGCGCCGCATGCGCGGTTTCGCCGCGGAGGATGACCCCCAGGCAAATGATGCCGTCAAGCTGGGCCCCCGCCCGGCGGGCCAACGCCTTTGCCACCACCGGAATTTCGTAGGCGCCTGGAACACGAACCACCCGCGCCGTGGCGTGGGTCTGACGCAGTTCCGCCTGGGCCCCGCGCAGCAAGGCCGCCACATAACGATCATTGTAACGCGAGGCGACGATAGCAAAGTGTCCGCCGGTGGCAGATGGTTTGCGCTGACGAACCTGTTTCAACATGGTGGCCACAAGTTAAGGTGAGGCAGTAGCAACGGCGAGCCAAAACCCGATGGATCACAACCTAACTATTCCGCGCCCCGCCTCAAAGGAGATGACCCATTTTCTCCCGTTTGGTTTTTAAATAGCCCGCATTGTGGGGATTGGCCGGCATGCGGATGGGCACCTGCTCCACGATCACCAAACCGTGCCCGTCCAAGCCAACCAGTTTCTTCGGATTGTTGGTTATCAGGCGGATGGTGGTCAGGCCGAGGTCGGCCAGGATTTGCGCGCCCAAGCCGTATTCGCGGAGGTCCATCGGGAAGCCGAGTTTCTGGTTCGCTTCCACGGTGTCGAGCCCTTGTTCCTGAAGTTTGTACGCCTTGATCTTGGGTTCGAGCCCGATGCCGCGGCCTTCCTGGCGCATGTACAGCACCACGCCGCGCCCGGCTTCGGCCACCTGGCGCATCGCCTGATGCAGTTGCGGGCCGCAATCGCATCGGCGCGAACCAAACACGTCGCCGGTCAGACATTCGCTGTGAACGCGCACCAGCACGTTCTTCGCACCCGCCACCTCGCCGCACACGAGGGCGAGATGATGCTGCCCGTCCAAACGCGAGCGATACAGATGCAGATCGAATTCGCCATGTTCCGTCGGCAACTTCACCACTTCCACCAGCTCAACGAGTTTCTCCCGGGTGCGCCGGTATTTGATGAGGTCCTCAATCGCGCAAATCTTCAACTTGTGCCGGGCCGCGAATTTCCGCAGTTCGGACAACCGCGCCATCGTGCCGTCGTCGCTCATGATTTCGCAGATCATCCCGATGGGCCGGCAGCCGGCCAGTTTGATGAGGTCCACGGCGGCCTCGGTGTGCCCGGCGCGTTGCAGCACGCCGCCCGGTTTGGCGCGCAACGGGAAGACATGCCCCGGCGCAATGAGGTCATCCGGCACGGCGGTGGGATCGGCCATGATCCGGATGGTTTCCGCCCGGTCCGCCGCACTGATGCCGGTGCTGATGCCGCGCGCGGCGTCCACGCTGACTTGAAAATCCGTTTTGAACGTGTCGCGGTTGTCCTTGACCATCTGGCCGATGCCCAGTTGCTGCAGCCGCTCCGAAGTGGTGGGCACGCAAATGAGTCCCCGGCCATGCTTGGCCATGAAATTGACCGCCTGGGGCGTGACATGCTGCGCCGCCATGATCAAGTCGCCCTCGTTCTCACGGTCGGCGTCATCCACCACCACGACCATCCGGCCTTTCCGGAGGTCAACGATGACGGACTCAATGGAATCAAAACGAACCTTCATAAACACCCTCAAGCTACGCGAGCGCCGGGCAAAGGCGAGTCGCAAAAAACTATCGGGATGTCATCTTCGATGAAGGCGCCGTAGTTCGCGTGCGGATGGAAAATCGGAATCCGTTTTCGATCTGGTAAGGCCAGCGATGATTCACAACGCCACTGGCACAGCAAAACCGGCTTCAAGCGTCCCGTGTATTTTCCAGCCCGGTTTCACTCGCATCCGAGCTGGCCAGCCGCGCCAATTCCGCCGCGTAACCATCACGGAACGTCGGATACTTAAGCGTGTATCCCAGTTCCGTGCGCAAGCGTTGGTTGGCAACGCGTTTGTGGGTCGCACCACGTTGACGGGAAGCCTCCGGGTCTTCGGGCACAGTGGGCGGCAGCGGCAGATGGAGTTGTTGCGCCAGCCACGCATACACCTCGCGTTGTCTTGCCGGTTCGTCATCGCAAACATTGTAAACCGTCCCCGGTTGACCGCGCTTCAGGGCGGCCAGAATCGCGCCCACAACATCGTCACGGTGAATCAAGTTCACCCAGCGCCGGCCTTCGCCTTCCATCCGCGCCGCACCCCGCAACAAAGCGCGGAGATGAAACCCGCGCCCCGGACCGTAAATCCCCGCCACCCGCAGGATGACGGCGGGAAAATCATGCTGGTGGGCGGCGGCCAACAGTTCTCGTTCGGTTTCGACCAATACCCGCCCGGTTTCGGTTTGCGGTGCTGTCGGGCTGGCTTCGGTCACGCGCGAGCCGTCGTTCTGGCCATACACCCCCGTGCTGCTGGTATAAACAAATTTCCGCGGCGGCATGGATGCCAGCCAAGCGAGCAAGTTGCGGGTGCCCGCCAGATACACGCGGCGATAATCCGCCACCGACCCGCTGCCGGCCGCCGCGCAATTCACGACCCAATCAAAGTTACGGGGCAAGGCGGTCAGCGTTTCGGGTCGGGTAATGTCGGCCGGCACGGGTTGGATCCCCACCCTGCGCAAGGCGTCGTTCGCCAGGGCGGAGCGGCGCAAACCGAACACGCTGTGCCCTTGCCGGACGAGGGCCGCGCCCAACGCCCGCCCCACGTAACCACAACCCACAATCAAAACCCGCATGGGAAAAAGTTCGTTGGGCCAAGAAAGTGGCCTATTGAATCAACACCTCCGCCAGGACTGGCAGATGGTCGAGATCGTTCAACCCCGTGGTGGGCGCGGAAACGTAACGGATCGTGATGTTGGTGGAGGTGATGATATTGTCAATATGCACGTCCACAGTCGTCTGACTGCAACGCTTGGCGGCCGTACAGAACCAGCCTTCATCCCCGCCATTGGCCAGGTTGAACCCGGCGTTTTTAATGCGCAGCACGTTGCGATCCGGCGCATTGAGATCGCCGCCACAAATCAGATATTCATGCTTCTGCAATTCGGCGATCAACGCGTCAATCGAAGATTCATGATACGCCTCCTGCCAGGGCACATGCACCGACATCAGCGTGATGGTCACTCCGCCCACCGCCCAATCCGCCAGGGTGGCGTAGTATTCCGGATGCGTCAGTTGGACCTGCCGGTAGTTGGTGATTTTGAAGTTCGTGGCGATGCCGTTGTAAATCCAGGTGTTCTGCTGGCCAAAGGCCACATAGTCATAGAACGGATCCAGCAACAGCGCCCGCGCCGGCATGGTGCCGTCTTTGTCAAAATAGAAGTTCCATTCGTTGACGAAAAAAATGTCGAGCGCCTGCTGCTCAATCCATTGCGACCACGCGGCGGCGGCGACCTGCGGATCGTCCCCCTGGTAGCCGCCCAATTTGCCTTGGTTGAAATGCCCGACATTGAAGGTCCCCACGCGGGCGATCAACGGCAGGCTGTTGGTGGTTTGCCGCCAAATCAACCGATAGAAAACGGAGCCGGGGCTGGAATGGATGGGGAACACCAGTTGCGTTAAGGCGCTGGACCCGGGCACATCCACCCAGCCCGGACCCAAACCTTCTCCGGGCGCGTTGGTCTGCGCCTGTAACGTCCACCCCAGATAAGCCGGTGGCCAGGTCAACTGGAGGGTATTATTCGTCACGCTCACCGCGAGCGGCGCCGTCGGATCCACACCGTCGGCAATCACCCGCAACGTGCCGTCCACGGCCAGCGTGCCGGTGTCCCACGCCAGTCCCGGCCCGGGAACGGCGGGGAGAATCCGCTCCCAGCCGCCGTGGTAAGTGTCCGCCATAAACAAGGGCAAGGCATCCCCCGCCGCCAATGGCGCGCCCACATTGACCACCGACAGCGTGCCGCCGAGCTGCACGGAGGTCAGGCCCGTGATCCGGTCGTTGGCCAATCCCGCGCCCGTCTTATTGACCACCACCTGATGGGTGCCGCCCGGCTGGATGGTTAGATCGCCGTTGATCTGGAGATTCCGGACGGTCAATTCGTCCAACCCGGTTTGCAACGTCGCCCCGGCGCCGATGACCACATTCCCGGCGATGATCCCCTGGTTGCCGCCCAACCGGCTGCCCGCGCCCATCGTCAAAGCCGGTCCCCGCACTTCAAGCGTGGCGCCGGAGTTCACCTGAATCATCCCGCTGGCCAGGGAAACCGAGGGAGCGAGAACCAGTTGGCCCACGTTGATGATGGTCGGGCCGGTGTAAGTGCAGAGCCCGTGCAAATAGAGCGTCCGGGCGCCCGCCTTGATGAACCCGCCCGGGCCGCTGAGGGTGTTGAGCAAATGCAGGTCCCCCGATCCCAAGTTGAAGGTATTGATCAGGCTCAATTGGATCGGTCCGCTCCACATATTACTGCCGCCGTTGGCCGGGGTGAACCCCGAGGCAACCGAGGCATTGTTCAACAACAGTTTCTTGTTGAAATTGAACGGGGGCGCATGATCCGTGGTCCGCCACAGATACAACGTCGCGCCGGGTTGCACGGTCACCGTCTTCACCGGATCCCCCAAATCCACCGGCGGATAAGCGCCCAAGGTCCCCTCCACGACTTCAATGTCGCCCAAGCCGGTGGCGCCGCATCGGTAAAACCACACCGCGCCCGGCCCCGTCTTGGTGAGTTTGTATCCGTTCCCGGTGACGGTTCCCGTTGGCTTGACATTCCAGCGGCCCACCGAACTCACCGTGGCGTCGCCCAGCAACTTGAGGGCGCCCACCAGGTTGTTGACGCCGGTGTTCGTCGAAGTGTTGATGATCGCGCCCCGCCCTTGGTAACCCGCGCCGGCAATGGCCAGGGTGCGCAACCCGGTGTCGGTCTTGTTGAGGTCCACCGATCCGCGATTGGTCACATATACAGATCCCGCCCCGGTGCCCAACGCGCCCGCCGCGCCATACTGCAAGACTCCGTTATCCACCACCACCGGTCCCGTGAACGAGTTCGCGTTGGCGATGACCAGCGTGTTGGGCCCTTCCTTGCGCAGTCCCGTGGCGCCGGCGATTTTTCCCACCCCGGAAAACTGGTAATCCTTGTTCCCCCCGACGGTAACCGAACCGGGCTGCACCACGCCGGTGATGACCGGGGAAAACGTGGCGGCGGTGTGACCAAACCTGACGTCGTCACCATTGGCGAACACACTGGGGGTCCCGGCGTTCAGCCAGTTCAACGTGACCCCGACATCCCAGAGGGCGCCCGGCTCGCTCCCCTTCCATTCCAGCGTGGCCGCGCGCGCCAGGACCGGGATCAACAGCAACCCCGCCGCGACCAACCACCGCCGCCGCCCGGCGGGTGCCGGCGTGTGCCCGGCGGGGGATTGACGAATGCCGCAGGAACGATTCACTGCGGAATCTCCACCTCGGCCAACAACGGCAGATGATCTTGATCGTTCAATCCGGTGTGCGGCGCGGAAACCCGGCGGATCGTCAGGTTAGGCGAGGTGATGATGTTGTCAATATGCACGTCCACGGTCGTTTCCGCGCAGCGTTTGGCGGCGGTGCAAAACCAGCCTTCGTCCCCGCCATTGGCCACCTTGAACCCGGCATTTTTGATTTTCAACACGTTGCGGTCGGGCGCGTTCAGGTCCCCGCAACAGATGAGATATTCATGCCGTTTCATCTCGGCGATCAGCGCGTCAATCGAAGATTCGTGGAAGTTCTTCTGCCAGGGCACATGCACCGACATCAGCGTGATGGTGATCCCGCGCACCCGCCAATCCGCCACGACGGCGTAATACTCCTTGTGGGTCAGTTGAACCTGCCGGCGATTGGTGATTTCGAAGTTGGTGGCAATGCCGTTGTAGATCCAAGTGTTTTCCTGGCCGAAAATGATCCGGTCATAGAACGGCTTGAGCAACTCGTCCGTCGCGTTCAAGGTCTTGTCTTTATCGAAATGGAAATTCCATTCGTTGATAAAGAAAATGTCGAAGGCCTGTTGCTGAATCCAGTTGCGCCAGCGGACCAAGGCTGCCGGGAAATCGGCTTCCTGATAGCCGCCCAGCTTGCCTTGATTGAAGTGGCCGACGTTGAAAGTGCCGATCCGGATCTTCAACGGCTGGCTGCGGGGAACGAGGTTGGTGATGGTCGCCGCAAGGCCGGAGAAAACACCTCCGAGAAGGCCGGCCACCATTATCAAGGTCCAGATTCTTTTTCTCATGATCAATGCAAACATTGTGGTTCTTCCCCCCACCTTTTCGTCAGAGGCAAATCCCTTCAAAGACCGCAGGATGAATGGATCCCGCGGCTATTTTCCCGTTCCGTCCGGCCAGCCCCCCGTTTCCGGCGCGTTGGGACTGTACCAGATTTCGTTCGGGCCCTTGGCGGCCCGCAGGCTCTGCAAAACCTCAAATTTCACGAAGTCCGTTGAACCGCCCAGCCGCAACATGACACACCCTTTGCCATGCCGCCGGCTGGCATACACCCCGATGGCGGCAGCGTCGTTGTACACCCCGCTTTGGGTATCGTCCGGTTCATACATCAGAAAGTTCTGCGCGCGGAAGGCTGGATTGGTCATTTTGTAGTTCCGGTTCATGGAACTCATGCCGCACACCGAACCATTCATGATGTATGTGGACAGCGCATTCTGGTTTTTGGCCGGGGCGTTCAAGACCTCGTTGTAATACCGCGTGCCTTGATTGGTTCGCTGCAGGGGACATCGGTAAATCCCCATGGATTTGGTGTAAATCCACAGCAACCCGGTTTGGTACGCCAGAATGGGATCGGCGCTATAGGGGTTCTGGGTGAGTTGCGGCGGCACCCCGGCCGGCGTCGGCGTGTACAGCCAGCCGGGGACGTAGCTCGTTCCCACAAACGGCGCCCCCCAGTTGGCGAACACCATGGCGTCCTGGTTGTCGTCGGCATACAAATGCACCGCCAGACCCAGTTGCCGGAGGTTGTTCATGCAGGTGGCCCGTTGTGCGGAGCGTTTCGCGTTGGATAACGCGGGCAGGAGCAGACTGGCCAAGATGGCGATGATCGCAATGACCACCAGCAATTCAATCAAGGTGAAGCCTGCGCGCTGCCCGCGCACCGATATATTGTCTAGCTGCATAACCGCCTAATCTCACTGCCTCAGGGTTGCAGAATCAACCGGTAGAAGACCGAGCCGTGATTGGGATCCACCGGGAGGTTGATCTGGGTCTGCGCGGCGGAGCCGGGCACATCCACCCAATCGGCGGTCAACCCCACGCCGGGCGCGTTGGTCTGCGCCTGCAACGTCCACCCCAGATGCGTGGGCGGCCAGGTCAGCTGAATCTCGTTGTCCGTCACAACCCACGTCAGCGATGGCGGGGTCGGATCCACGCCGCCGGAGATCACCCGCAAGGTGCCGTCCGTCAACAGTGTTTCGGTGTCCCACGCCAGTCCCGGTCCGGGGGTGGCCGGAATGATTTCCTCAAATTCGCCGCTGTAAGTATTCGCCGCAAACAAGGGCAAGGCATCCCCGGCCGCCAGCGGATCGCCCACGTTGACCACGGTCAGCGTGCCGCCGAGTTGGACTGCGGACAGGCCCGTGACCTTGTTGTTGGCGATGCTCGAGGTCTTGTTGACCACCACGAGGTTGGTGGCCCCCGTCTGGAGGGTGAGGTTGCCTTCAATCTGCAGCGTCCACGCCCTCGTCGTATTCATGCCGGGCACCAGTGTGGCACCCGCGCCAAGAATGACATTCCCCAGTACCTTACCGTTGTTCCCGCCGAGGAACTGACCGTTCCCCAACGTCAAGGCCGTGAGCCGCGAAACATCCAGCACGCTGCCGGTGCCGATCTGGATCACTTCGCTGGCCAGCGACGATTCCGCGCCCACCACAATCGCGCCGCTGTTGTTGTTGATCGTGGTCGGTCCGGTGTAGGTGTTGGGCCCGTGCAGATAGAGGGTCTTGACGCCCGTCTTGGTAAGCCCGCCGCTGCCACTGATGCTGTTGGACAAATGCAAGTCCGCCGAGCCCAGGCTGAAGGTGTTGGTCAGGTTCAAGGTGATCGGTCCCAGGAAGGTATTGCTGCCGTCACCGGTAAAACCGGAACTCACCGTGGCCCGGTTCATGATGAGCTGCTTGTCCAGCGTGGGGACTTGCCACAGGGTAAACGTGCTGCCGGGCTGCAGGGTCAGCGTCTTGGACGGATCGCCCAACCCGGTGATCCGGACGCCGGAATGCACCCCCAACGTTCCCGCGACCACTTCGATGTCGCCCAAATCGGTTTCGTCGCAGTTGTAAAACCAGACCTGACCGGTGCCCACCTTGGTCAGATTGTAGCCGTTGCCCCGGACGGTGGCGCCTATTTTGGTGTTCCACCGGCCCATGGAGCCCAGGGTGGTGTCGCCCAGGAACTCGAGATTGCCGACCGCCGAGAACATTGAGGTGTCCGTGGAGGAATGACTGATGGCGCCTTGCCCTTGATAGCCCGCCCCCGAGACGGCAATGGGCTTGAGCCCCGGATCCACGTGATTGAGATCCAGCGAACCGCCATTGGTGGCGTAAAGCGGGGTCAGAACCGTGCCGAGCGCCTTCAGATTGTTGTAACGCAGCACGCCGTTGGTGATCACCAAGGTGCCTTGATACATCGAATTATCGCCCGTCAAGGTCACGGTATTCGCACTGCTCTTGATGATCTGCCCCTGACCGGTGATCGGCGCGCTGATCGTGGCGTTCCCGCCCGGCAAGGCCAGTACCAAGGTGCCCGCATCGTTCGCAATGGAGGTGAGCTCCGGCATTTTTGCCGTCGCCACCGTGATCGTCCCGTCGCCTTCCTGTTTCAAGGCGCCCTTCAGCGTGCCGGGCCCGGTGAGCACATAATCCCCGCTGGCATGTTGGAACGTCATCACGACGGAAATGTCCTCCGCCACCGTGATCTCCTTGGTGACCGCCGTGTCGTCAAAGAACGCCGGGCTGCTGTCGTAAAACCGGCTCGGCTGCGAGTCCGCCTTGTTGATCCAGTTGACCGTGCTCAAATCCCAGTTGTTGGGATGCTCGGCGTCGCCACCGTGCCACAACAGGTTCAATGCCGAACCCGCGGCCGTCACCTGCAAGTAAGGCCAGGTCATGTAGGGATCGAGGAAGGTAAACGTGTAGTTGGGATTCGCGCTTACAGCCTTAAAGTTCTCCAAGCTGCCGCTGAAATTCATGTCAAACTGCGCCACGGTGTACGGCGTGGTATTGTCCAACGACCCAACCGTTTCGATGACGAACGTATTGACGCCCGCCGCCGCGAGCGTTCCGGTGATCCGGATCAAACCGTTCACGCTGCCGGTCAGGTCCGCCGGGTCCGGCCCCAGCACGGTCTGGACGGTTACACCCGAGAGCGATAAATCCCCGTCCACGGTGACCACGCCCGGTTGGCCTTTGCCCACGTCAAACGTCGCGCCGTTCTGCAGGTTCACATTGCCCACCACCGTGGCACCATGCACGCCAATCAAGGCGCCGCCACTGCCCAGCGTCAGCTCTTCGCCCGAGGCGCTCATGTCCAAAGTGCCGGCTCCGCGAAACTCGACCAAGTCCCCGCTCCCCAAGGTGCCCTCCGCCCCCAAAACCACCTTCCCCGCGCTGATAATGGTGGGCCCGGCGTAGGTATTGGCGGCATGGAGGAAGAGGGTCCGCGCGCCAATCTTGATGAAGCCACCGCTGCCGCTGACGCTGTTGGACAGATGCAAATCCCCGGAGGAAATGTTGAGCGTATTGGTCAAGCTCAGGTTGACCGGGCCCACCCAGACGTTGCTGCCGGCGTTGGCCGGGGTGAAACCCGAGTTAATCGTGGCGCCGTTCAATACCAGTTTTTTGTCGAGATTGAACGGAGGCACGTTATCCGTGGTGCGCCACATATCGAACCGGGCGCCGGGATACACGGTCAGGGTTTTCGACGGATCACCCAAATCCACGGGCGGATAAGCGCCCAGGATCCCCTCCTTGACCTCAATGTCACCCAAGCCGGTTGGCCCGCACCGGTGCAGCCACACGGCGCCCGGCCCGATCTTGGTTAAATTATGTCCGTTCCCGATGAACGTCCCGCCGATCTTGATGTTCCAGCGGCCCACCGAACTCACCGTGGCGTCATCCAGCATCTCCACCGCGTTCACCAGGTTGTTGACGCCGCTATCGGTCGAGGTGTTGATGATCGCGCCCCGTCCCTCATACCCCGCGCCGGCAATGATATTGGTGCGCAAACTGGTGTCGGTTTTGTTGAGGTCCACCGATCCCTGGTTGGTCGCATACACGTATCCCGCCGCGGTGCCCAGCGCGCCCAGTGCGCCATACTTCAAAATCCCGGTATCCACCACCACCGGTCCCGTGAACGAGTTCGCGTTCGCGATGACCAGCGTGTTGGGACCTTCCTTGCGCAAACCGGTGGCGCCGTCAATTTGGCCCGCGCCGGAAAACTGGTAATCCTTGGTCCCGCCAACGGTGATCGAGTTCGGCTGCACCACACCCGTGATCACCGGGGCAAACGACACCGCTTGATCGCCGAAGTACACGTCGTCGCCATTGGCAAACACACCGGGCAACCCGCCGGTGAGCCAGTTCAAATCGCCGCCGACGCTCCATACCGCGCCCGGCTCGCTGCCGGTCCACTCCAACGTGGCCGCCTGCGCCCCCACGCCGCTTCCCAATAATCCCGCAACCAGGAGGGCGCCCATGCCCCGGCCAATCCGGGACCACCAACCACACATACACTGCAATAGAACTATGGATTTCATGGGACGTCTCTTTCTCGTTTTGCTTCCATTCATCGGCCACCACGCACGCCCAAGGGGGACTTCAACGGCGGGCAGTGTACGTAATGGCCTCGGTTTCACACTCTCAACCACACCATCTTCTTTTCGGCCACTTGAGTTTGCTCCAGCATAAATCAAAAGATTCCCGTCACCAAGCCGTTTTTCCACGTAATTTTTCTTTTTGTTGAATAATTACTCACCCCGCCGTGAAGAGTTGATCGGCATTCGCCCCTCCTTCCGGCTTTTTCCCGATTCTCCTGGTGCGTCGTGTAAAAAATCTTCCCTTTCAGACGCGCTTCGCGTTCTTTGGTGGGGAAACATTTTCCGAATTATGGCTGGGTTGATCGAACAAATTGAACCGTTGAAACAGGCGGCGTTGACGGAACTGCGGGCGGCGGCCGATCTGGCCGCCCTGGAGCAGGCCAAAGGCAAATGGATCGGCGCGCAAGGCCGGTTCACCGCGCTGATGAAACAACTCGGCACCCTGCCCAAGGAGGAGAAACCCGCCGCCGGCAAGGCCATCAACGCCGCCAAGGCGGCGCTGGAAACCGCGCTCGCCGAACGCCGTGGCGAACTCGATTTGCTGGCCGCCCGTCCCGCGACGCCCACCGACTTCACTTTGCCGGGACGTCGGCGGCCGCTTGGCAAACTGCATCCCCTCACCCAAGTCACCGAAGACATCGTGCGCAGTTTTCGCAAAATCGGCTTTGTCGTCGCCGATGGACCGGAAATCGAGGACGAATATCACTGCTTTGACGCCTTGAACACGCCCGCCGACCATCCGGCGCGTGATACGCAGGACACGTTTTACCTGGCCGCCCCGGCGGGCGCGGCCGCGCCCGCCTCGCCGGCTTCCACCCCGGGCTGGCTGCTGCGTACCCACACTTCATCCGTCCAAATTCGGGTGATGGAATCGCAACCCCCGCCGGTGCGCATCATTGTGCCCGGTCGGGTTTATCGCCGCGACAACGCCGATGCCACCCACAACCCGACTTTTCACCAAATCGAAGGGCTTTACGTGGATCAGGGCGTGACCGTGGGGGATCTCAAGGGAACGGTGGAGTTTGTTTTTCGTGAACTCATGGGGCGCGACGTGCAAATCCGGTTCCGGCCGCACTACTTCAGCTACACCGAACCCAGCTACGAAATTGATTTCACCAACGCACTGGTGCGGAAGATGGGCAAGGAATGGCTGGAGATTGCCGGCTGCGGCATGGTCAATCCGATCGTATTCGAGAATGTCGGCTACGACCCCGAAATCTGGACCGGCTGGGCGTTTGGATTCGGCATCGAACGCATCGCCATGCTCCGCTACGGTATCACCGACATCCGCTTGTTTTACGAAAATGACGTGCGGTTTTTGCGGCAGTTTTGAAAGCTGCACCGAAACCCGCTTCCGCTGCACAACAACTTGCTGAATCCGCGCCGCCCGCGCGCTCAGTCCGTAGTGGCTCCGATTCCCTGTTGCATGGGATAATTCCGCACGGAGGAGATCGGAAAGATTCCGACACCTGCTTGGGTGAGTGATCTCCAAGATTGTTGGCCTCGCAACGCCGCCCCACCGCCGCCCGGTTCGCTGGCCTTTTTCCGCCGGCCACAGAAACCCCATCTCCGCGGCTTGCTTTCGGAAAAAGCGTTGCCACCGGATGCCGTCAGAACATTTCGAGGCGGTAAAAACGTTTTTGCTCGGCGTGGATCGGTTCGGGATCCGTGACCTGGATTTGCCCCACCGCGTCGGGAACAGCTTCGCCAACCTCCTCCCAGTCGTTGAGATTGGGGCTGCGAAGCAGGCGATAGCGCACGGCGAAAGCGTAGGGAAGCGCCGCCGCGGTGACGGAGAATTGCAGGGTTTCGCCCTGCTCAACAATGGCCGGGGACAACCGGCCAAAGCCAGGTTCGAGAATGAGCAAGGATAAAGTAGCCGCCGGCAGAGCGAGCTGGTAGTGGGTCAAATCCTGTCCCGTCAAATCGGTGGCAATCCAGTCCACGTTATCCACCGGCCCGCCGGGCATGCCCGCGGCAAGATTGGCAGAGTCGAGGGTGGTGTTCCCGGATGTGTCCTGAAGCCGGAGAAGCGTGGCTCGCCGCAAGTGGGGCAACTGATCAAGCTGCAAGGACAGCGTGGCGTTTTCGGTCCCGGAAAAATTCAGACCCCAAAGCGCCAGGCAACCCGTTCGACTCTCGCGGGTGGCATAGGCGCGGAGGTCCTGCCAGGCATAGTTGGCCAGCAGGGTGTCGCCGAGATAATCGCGTAATTTCTCGTAGGCTTTGAAGTTCGGGTAAAGCGTGCCGGCCCAGTTGTGCATCGGCCAGATCCAGTAATGGGACGCCACCAACCCGAGCCGCGCATGAGCGAAGACGGTTTCCACTGTGCCCAACGCGTGGGCGATCCGGGCTTCCTTGTCCGTGTCGTTGGTGTCCCAGTAACTCACGTTGACCTCAGTGGCGGCGTATTCGAGGTCGTCCGGGTTCCGGCCGTTGTCGGCGACAACCCGGCGGATTTGATCGAGAAAAAATTGTTGGCGGGAAAAGATGCTGCCAAGATGCCGGGTGATGGCGACTGCGTTCGTGAGCACGCCCATCCGCTCGTACGGATGGTAGGTGATGAAATCCAGCGGCAGCGTGGAATCGGAGACAACCGCGGCCAGTTGGGTTTCTTCCCGGCTGCCATTAACCAGCGTCGGCCCGATTTTCACCGTGGGATCCTCGGCCTTGACCGCTTGGGCCACCGCTTGATAGCGCTCGTGAAACGCGGCGGCATCCAGCGTGTAACTGTTGGTCACCAAATAGGCGGTCACGCCGACTGTGGGTTCGTTGCCAATCTCCCAATAGGTGATGTGCGGCACGGCGGCCTCACTGGGCGCCAGAAGGGTATCGAAAGAATCACCGGGAAAAGACGAATGCCAAACCAGCGAGGCGAGGATGGCGGCATCGCGCGGCTCTGTGACCGCGTCCCCCTGCCGGTAGGAAGGCACGATGTGGTTCACATAACGGACCCAGTCGGCGGCAAGCGCCGCCAGCATCGAGGGTTGGGTGTCGTAATAGTAATTGCCCCCCACGCCGTCGGGCTGAATCAAACCGCGCAGATTGAGCCCCATCCAGAGTTCGGCGGAGAAATCGCGGCTGTAACGCAGGAATTCGAGCGTCGGTGGGCGGGGGCCGTAATTGCGAACCCGCCAGTCATAGACATCGGCGGCCAAGCCGGTGGCCACCCCGCGGATGGCGCTGCCCCGCGCCACTTCCAGCGTACGCGGAATCCCCACCTGGTATCCGCCCTGATCAATCCGATCATCCGCCAAGGCCAGGCCACGGACGCCCCGATGAAAATGGGTGCCGGCGGCGGCACAATCCACAGTGAACGGATGCTGCGGCGCCACCAGCGCGACGGCCACCCCTTGATACCAAGTGCGTTGATTGGCATCGGTCGCCGGCCGGCCATGCACGAATACATCAACCTGTCCCTCGGCATTGGCGGTGGCGATGCCAGCCTGCCCGGCGTAAAGGGTGCGGCCGCTTTCACTGAACAGAGGCGGCTGATTAATCCACGGTAGCAGATTGGCGGCGGACACCTCGTCCCCCGTATTGTCAAACCACGCGTTGGTATGAGTTCCGTGCGCGTATTGGACTCCCGCCCGTACCCCCCACCCGCCCGCGGTCGTGCTCCAGAACAGGACTTGAACACGGTAAGACTTCCCCGGTTCGAGACCGGAAACCGTTGTCACCAGTTCCTTAGCGTTGACCGGCGGGGTGGATGCGTTCGGACCGAGACTGCTCAAAATGTGACCGTCGCCATAGGCTCGCCAAGTCCATTTGCTGGAACGCGCGGCATCTCCGTCCGGTTGAAAAATCGTGCCGTCAGCGAAAGTGGTGTTGGCGCCGGACAACGCGATTCCGGAGGGATTGCGTTGCGGAATAGCGGCGGTGTAAATCCAGAATTGAGCTTGAACCGGCAGGGCCAGGCCTGCCGCCAAAAGCGCGGTCAATCGAAGACCGCAACGAACGCACGTCATAAAACAACCCACGCGAGGATTAAACCGACGGGCCGGAGGATGGCAGCGCCTTTTGAAGAACAACGAAGCCTGAATACAAATACAACATGGCTTTCACTCTGGCGCACTTTACGCGCGAGTCAAGCGCACCGGAAGCCTTATCTGGGAAAAGCTGGAGACATCGTGACGCTAAACCCCTCTACGGGAGCCTCGATATCTCCATCTTTTCTCATCGCACTTTGGCGCTTTCCGTTCCGTACCGAACCTGTTAAACGCTGGGGTATGAACTACGGAATGGTTGGACGCATACTGGCTGCGGTATTCCTGACGCTCGGCTGTCTGCAGAACGGCTACGCCGCAAAGACGTGGCAGGTGGGCACGCCCATCGTCACCTATTGGGCGGGACCGAACTTGACGGACCGGGTCGCGCAACAAATGGCCGACGGCGGTTGGAATCTCGTTTGGTGCACTGAAGCCGAGCTCGACGTAGCGGCGCGACACGGTTTGCGCGGCCAATTGCAAAATGAACTGCTCACGCCGGCCGCCCTGAACGACCCCGCGCGCCAGGAAAAGCTGGATGCGTTGATCCAACGCGTGAAACGGCATCCGGCCCTCTATTCCTATTACATCACTGACGAACCCAACGCGACCAACTTTGTCGCGCTGGGCGAACTGGTTTCCTATTTGCGCAAGCGCGATCCGGCGCACCTGGCCTACATCAATCTCTTCCCCACCTACGCCAGCAACGAGCAATTGGGCAACGTCGGTGACAAAATTCCCGCGTATCAGGAGCATTTGCAGCAATACGTCGAGCGGGTCGGTCCGTCATTGATCAGTTACGATCATTACCAGTTCACCACCAAGGGCGATACGCCGGACTATTTTCTCAACCTCGCGCTGATTCGACAGGCGGCGTTGGATGCCGATGTGCCGTTCCTGAACATCGTGCAAGCCTCCACTTGGTCTCCGGTGATGCGCGTGCCCGACGCCGAAGAAATGCGCTTCCTGGTTTACACCACGCTCGCGTACGGCGCGCAGGGCATCTCGTATTACGTCTATTGCTGGACGAACCACGCCGGCGGCATCGCCAACCCGGACGGCACACCGACCGCGCTCTATCCCGTGCTGAAATTATTGAATCGGGACTTCGCCATCATGGCCACTGAATTGCAACCGCTGAAATCGCTCGGCGTCTATCACGCGGGCATGTTTCCGCCCGGCGCCGTCGCCGTTCCTGCCGACTGTGCGTTCCAGTTCGACCCGCCGTTGCCGCGCGAGGAATTCACCCCGCCGCAACCCGCGCGCGGCGCGTTGCTTGGAGTTTTCGGCAAACCGGGCAAACGCACCTCGGCCACCCACGCCGTCGTGGTGAACCTGGACTACCATTCCGCCACTAACATCGGCCTGCGCGGCCCTGGCCCATTGGAGATTTTCAATCCGGTCTCGCGCCGGTGGGTGGGCAGCCAACAGGAACGTTTGGAACTCAAATTGGCTCCTGGTGTCGGCACCCTGATCCGCACCCGCCGCTAGGCGAGAACGACAAACCGGCACAACTCACAACACCCTTGGCGCTCATTGCCCTCGTTGAAATGATGAGCGCGATTGCCTGAGAGTCAGCGCAGGCGTAACATCCGACACCGCCGCACCACATCCAACACAAGGGACAGCTTGTCAGTTGGCCAAAAATGGCGATATTATGCCCGCATGAACGAACTGGTGTTTGAAGTGATGCAGGAAGAAGACGGTGGCTATTGCGCCGAATGTCTTTCGGAAAACATCTTCACGCAAGGCGACACTTGGGACGCCGTGCGCCGGAACGTTCAGGAAGCGGTGCGCGCTTTTTATTTTGATCAGGCTGAGGCCCCCCGGCGAATCCGGCTGCGCCTGGTGCGCGACGAACTTCTGACCAGCGCGTGAAAGTGCCACGGGATTTAAGCGGGGCGCAGTTAATCAAAGTGCTCTGCCGTGACTGGAGCTATCGCCAAGTCAATCAGGAAGGCAGCCACGTCATTTTGCAGACCGAAACGCCCGGCCACCAACGGCTTTCGATTCCTAATCACAACCCGCTGCGTGTCGGCACGCTCAACGCGATCGTGCGAGCAGTGGCCGCGCACAAGAACGTGGATCGTCAAACCATCTTCGACTCGCTGCGGTAATCTTTCCTCTCCAGCTGCTGAATGGCTACCCCCGCGCCCATCGTGACGATGCCCTTCCGTATCCTGAGTGTGCTGTTGTGCCTGCCCATGGCCGGACTGCTGAGTTGGACCGCATTCGCACTGGCAAGGCCTCTCACTCACTTCACAACCGCAGCCTCGCCTTGTCGGAGTTCCCCCTGGGCGAATGGCGTGCCAACGGTGAGAGCGTTGCACGGGTATGACCGGCAGGGCGACATGCGGTTGCTGGTTAAGGACGAGGGCGAGATCGTCAGTCGCTACACGCACGATTCGTTTGGGATGGAGATTGAGCAGAGTGGCCACAGGCCGTACAAACATTGGTGCTAAGCGGAGTGGTGTTTCCCCAACTGGTTCAAAGGCCCGTTGGTTTATCTTCCGATATGAAGAGTGGACGGTATGGGTGAAAGCGGTTAAGAACAGCCTGGCTTGCTTGGTCGCAGTTTTTCTTTTTGGGTGCACGATCACGAGTATTCCCCAGAAGCATTTAAGTTCTGAGGATTTCCTTCGGCTCTACAATAATCCCGGAACGCTGGGCGATTATTGGGAATACAAAGGGCTGAAAAATAGCCGTCACTGGCTTTATCACTACGGATTCAGGCAGCCTCAGCACTCAGTGACCAGCGTCATGGAAAAAGGCTTCGTTGACGCAGGTGAAATGCCGACCGGTTTTCCATCTGCCCCCCAACCGAAGCCGAAACCCGGAGAATCCACTGACGTCAAAGCGGGGCTTGAGCACTGGATGAAAGAGATGGAGTCCCGTTCTCAGAAGATGGACCAGTGAATCCCAACTACCGGTGTCCCGTCGAGAGGCGGGAGGATAATCAACTCTTGATGCCGTTCCCAACATTGTTCAGGAAGGGTGCGAAGCGCCGCCCTGAGAAAAATGAGAGCACAACCGCCTCACGTCAAACCCTCGAGTCTGGCGTGCATTTTTCTCTTTCATCGTTGAATCGTGTGAGCTGAGTGCTGACGTAATTGGATTCGTTGTTTCGCGCCGTGCGGTGTTGGTCGCCAGTGAATTACCACCTGGCGCGATGAAAATGGAAAAGACGCTTGAATCTGCGCCACATTTGTCGAACCTCCCCAGCGATGAAGTCGCTGGTTTTTCTCAAGTTGGTCGCGTTGACCGCCTCAAGTCTGTCCGCCGTCGCGGATGATACCGTTCTCAACGATCCGCGTTCCGGGTATTGGCTCGCGCAAACGGCTGATGTCGGGGTTTGGTGGTGTGAAAGCGGATGGAAAGTCGGGCGCGACCGCCCGGTGCCGGCGCCGACGAAGGGGAAACCATCGCCCGTCAAGGTCGCGGCGGCGCGCGGCGAATACGAAGCGGTGCAGGTGGTATTGCACCCGGAACGCGACGGGGAGTTGTTGGCGGCGGAACTGAGTCTGCTGAAGCGGCGCTGGGGGCGTCCCGCGGCAATCACCTGCACGATTGATGAAGTGGCTTACGTGGAGGTCACGAAGCCGACGGATAAAACCTGCGTGACGGGTTGGTATCCGGACCCGTTGCCGCCGCTGCGGACGCCGCTAACATTGCGCGCCGGACAGAATCAACCGCTGTGGCTGACGTTTCACGTCGGACGCGAGGTGAAGGCCGGCGATTACTCGGCCAAGTTGAAACTGCGGACCAGCAATGGTGAATCATCTGTTCCCGTCACAGTGCAGGTGTTTGACTTCACGCTGCCGGAGGAATCGCATCTGCGCAGCGCGCTGGGCATGGGCAGCAGCGTCATCAATCGGTATCACCGGCTCACCGAGCAGGCGGACAAGGAACTGGTCTATGACAAGTATCTGCAAAATTTTGCCGCCCACCGGATCAGTCCGTATTCCTTTTTCGCGTATGCGCCGATGGACATTCGCTTCCACGGCGAGGGCGCGGACAAACGGGCGCAGGTGGATTTCACGCGGTTTGATCGCGCGGCGGCCAAGTGGCTGGACGAGTATCACTTCAACTCGTTCCGGTTACCGTTGCGCGGCATGGGCGGTGGGACGTTTCACAGCCGGCATCTGGGTGAGTTGGAAGGATTCAAAGAAGGCACGCCCGAACACGCGCGGTTGTTTCACGACTACCTGAGTCAGATCGAACGGCACTTGCGCGAACGCGGCTGGTTGGACCGGGCTTACACCTACTGGTTCGATGAACCAGACCCGAAGGATTACGAGTTCGTCACTGACGGCATGCGCCGCATCAAAACCGCCGCGCCCGGCATCCGACGCATGTTGACCGAGCAACCCGAACCGGCACTCATGGGCAACGTGGACATCTGGTGCGCGCTGACGCCGGAGTGGACGCCGGAAAAGGTCGCCGCGCGCCGCGCCGCCGGCGAGGAGGTTTGGTGGTACATCTGCACCGGACCGAAAGCGCCTTACGTCACGGAATTCATTGATCATGCGGGGACGGAATTGCGCTTGTGGCCGTGGCAATCCTGGCAATACGGCGTGCAGGGAATTTTGATTTGGGAAACGGTTTATTGGACCAGTGCGACGGCGTATCCCGATCCGGAATTGCAGGATCCGTGGCAGGACCCGATGAGCTGGCAGGTGGGCTACGGACTGGAGCGCGGGAAAAAATCGCCCTGGGGCAACGGCGACGGACGTTTTCTTTATCCGCCGCGGCGACCGTTGAGCGACACGTCGCCGAATCTGGACGGCCCGATCAATTCGCTGCGCTGGGAAAATTTGCGCGACGGCATGGAAGACTATGAATACTTCTGGCTGCTGCAACGCGAAGTCGAACGCGTGGCGACGGTCAAAGGGGAGTCGCCGCTGGTGCAGGAGGCCCGCGCGTTGCTGAAAGTGCCGTCGGAAGTGTCACAAGACCTCACGCACTTCACCACCGACCCGCGCCTCATGCTCCAACACCGTGAGCGCGTGGCGCAAATGATCGAACAGCTCGGCAAAGTGCGTTGAATGAGACCCGCATCGCGGAAACACCTCATGAATTCCGATTGTCTTCGAACGCCAACAAGCCGCACTCGATTCGATTGCGCCCGAGGCCATGAGACAACGGATGCAAACGGCGCGCAACGCGGGCGCATGGCCGAGCTGGCGGAGCAGGCGATCGTCATTAACGACACGCATTATGGCCGGGTGGAAGACGTGCAAATGGGTATTTGCCATCTGCTTTACTACGCTTTCATGGAACATCCCGATTAGGCCAAATGAACACCACGGCCATGAGTGATTTTACCGGACGGGTGGAGTTCACCGCGGGTTTTCAGCCGCGCCCGCAAATCAGTCACGTGTTGTTTGACTTCGACGGGACGTTGTCGCTCATTCGCGAAGGCTGGCCTGAGGTCATGGTGCCGATGTTTGTCGAGATGCTGCCGGCGCGACCCAACGAAACCGAAGCCGCACGACGTCAGCTTTGCTTCGAGGACATAATGCGGCTGAACGGCAAGCAGACGATTTATCAGATGATGCAGCTGGCCGAGCGCATCAAGGAGCGGGGCGGCACGCCGCGGGATCCCTTGTGGTACAAACACGAATACTTGCGCCGACTGGACGAGCGGATTCGGCATCGAACGGATGCTCTACGTCAAGGAACGACCAAGCCTGACGATTTGCTGGTGCATGGCGCGCGCGGGTTGTTGGAGGAATTGCAGCGACGCGGTTTGCCTCTTTATCTCGCCAGCGGCACGGATGAGCAGTTTGTCAAACAGGAGGCGGAGTTGTTGGATTTGACCCGCTACTTCGAACCGCACATTTACGGCGCGCTGGATAATTACAAACAGTTTTCAAAAAAAATGGTGATCGAGCGCATCCTGCGCGAGAACCAGATCGCGGGCGCGCAATTGCTTTCTTTTGGCGACGGCTACGTGGAGATTCAGAACACCAAGGAAGTCGGCGGGCTGGCGGTCGCCGTGGCGAGCGACGAAGCGCACAACGGCTCGGGGCAGTTTGACGAATGGAAGCGTCAACGCCTGCTGGGCGTGGGCGCGGATGTGGTCATCCCGGATTTTCGCGATGCGCGGGCGCTCCTGTCGCGCATTCTGGACAGCGGACGCTGATGAACGCCGAGCGCTTCGCCACCATCACCGGGCAGTATCCGAAATTGCGGATCGCCGTGGTGGGCGATTTTTGCCTGGACCGTTATCTCGAGATTGATCCGGCCAAGGCGGAAACTTCCATCGAGACCGGCTTGCCGGTGTATAACGTCGTCAACGTCCGCGCGCAACCCGGTGGCGCAGGGACGGTGCTGAACAACCTGGTCGCCCTCGGTGTCGGTGAGATTTTTCCCGTGGGATTTATCGGCGATGACGGCGAAGGCTACGAACTGCGTCGGGCGTTGGCCGCGCTGCCGGGAGTGCGGTTGGATTACCTGCTGCAAACTTCCGCGCGGCGGACGTTCACCTATTGTAAACCGCTGATCGTTCAAGCCAACCAACCGCCGCGCGAGTTGAATCGGCTCGATCAAAAAAACTGGACGCCCACCCCGTCGGAAGTCGTGACGCAACTGAGCGCGCATCTGCAGAGGGTGGCTGATCGAGTGGACGGAATGGTGGTGCTGGGGCAGGAAGATGATCAAGCCACCGGAGTGGTCACGCCCGCGTTGCTGGAGACACTGGGAAAGGTCGTCAAAGCGAAACCGCAACAAATGATTTTGGCTGACAGCCGTCGCAGCCTGCGCAATTTCCCTCGGTCCATCTTCAAGATGAACGCCGCGGAACTATCCGCCCTAACGGGCATGGCAACCAATATTTCACTCAAAGCCATCGGCGCCGCGGCAGTGCGGCTCGCGCAACAAAATCAGCGTCCGGTGTTCGTCACTTTGTCCGAACGCGGAATTTTAGGCGCAACGCCCGATGGGCAAATCGAGCATTTGCCAGCGCTACCGTTGCGCGGAGAGATTGATATTGTGGGCGCCGGGGATTCCGTTTCCGCAAATCTGCTGGCCGCCTTGTTGAGTGGCGCGACCCTTCGCGAAGCGCTGACGTTGGCCAATGCCGCCAGTTCCATTGTCATTCATCAGCTCGGAACGACCGGCACCGCCAACGTGGCACAGTTGCAGGATCTGGTGTTGGCTGAATCGGCTAAAGCCACGGATTAGCGATGAAGTTGGCGGGGTAAGGTTGGGCCAGCGCGAGTGCTATTTTGTGGACGTCGCAGATTCCGTCGCGACCGCGCGCAGACTCAACCGGCGTATTTGCAGTTCCACATCAAAAATTCCCGGCACTTCCCAGCCGACGACGATGACGGTGAGCCGATAATCCGCTTCATCGCGCGACCCGGCCATGTAACCGCGTTCCCAGCCCGCTTTGAGACCCTCGCGCAGCAACGGCAACAGGTCGCGATCGTAAGTCACCCATTGACCGTCGTGCGTGCTTTCCTTGGTGAACACTTCCGAGCTGACGGTGTTGATGAACATCTTGGTGTCGCCAAAATCCTGCGCCCGATACATGGGTACGATGCGCTCGCGGCTGTCATACAGCGGAATGCCAAACCAGTAATACTGGCCGAACCCGGGTGAGGCGCGGTTCCGATTCGCGACGGTCAGGTAGATGATGTATTGCGCGGCGTGCAAGCCCGGATCGTAATTCTGACGGCGGACGAGCTGGGAATGCGTCAAGCGCGCTTCCACGTGAAACGGGCAAGCGGCCAAATCCACCAGCGCTGGGGGCTGTTCGATGTCCTGTTGCACGAGCAAGTGAACCCACGGATCGCCAACCGTTTGGCGCGCGCGTTCGCCATATTCTACGCCGGCATTCACCCGGAGCGCCAGCTCCTCGCCCGTGCCGCCAGCCGGACCAACGCAGACGCACTTGGCCACATTGGTCCAGCACAGGCGTTCATCGGCGGAACGCCCGGCGGTGCCGGGTGCCAGCGGGAATTTGCTCGACCACTGGCACAAATCCCAGACCGGCTGCGCCGTCGCACCGGCAAGGGTGAGATGCCCGTAAACCGACCGGTGGCCGGATTGGGGTTTCAGCAGCAGAAAACCGTTTTGAAAATGTGGATCGCGCACCAACTCCCGTCCCGGGCTGGCGGCGTGGAGAACTTGGGCCGCCAAAAGAGCGACGATGATCCCATACAGCGCTGCCCCCTTGCGCCGATGGGAAGGATTCTTTTGCTGGGCTCGCCACGCCATGCGCCGAGGGTAGGCGGGGATTGTCTTGGAAGGCAAATCCCAAACTCAACCGCAGGGATGACCCTCTTTCCATTCGCTGTTTCCAAACCCCGGCGCCCGCGCGCCTTCACCAAATCAACGGCGGTCTTCCTGCCCCTTGGCGTAACGCGAATCCAGCAGGATGTAACTGTGCCCTGCGACCACCCGTCCAACGCGGCGACGTTCCACATCCAGCAGATAAATATCCCTGTGCGTTTCAAAAAGACATTCGCGTCCGCCAGAGAGAAAGTTGGGATGCATGATAGCAAAACGCGAGAGATGTAACCAGCCGGGATTGACGGCGACCCTTACTTGGGAGGCAGTTGAATTGTTTGTGCGATAAACACGCAAGTGCGATCCCAAACCCCGCGTGGTCCAGGCGGCTAATCCATTGAGTTCATCTCGGGAATAATACGGGCCCCAATTCCGGGAACTGAAATAATGCCCGGTACTGACCCGCTCATACACCGGAGCGAAAGCCGGCGGCACGCTGCGGGAAGATTCCACTTCCTTCAGGGTTCTTTCGGAAGTTATTTGCACCGATGTTTTTTGCCCGCGGGAGCGGATCACAAATTGGGACTCTTCAGTTGTCCAAGCAATCTGAACCTGCTTAGGCTCGCCGACCCACCTCATGTCCCAGCGATTCGAACTTTGCAGATCGGCGACCTGCACCCTTTGCGCGGCCGGCTCGAACCACGCGACCAACCGGCCCGATGGACTGAACGCCACGTTTTCCATGAAATATCGTTCTGTGGTTTTCCAGACCAGCGCCGCGACCCCGGTATCGCGCCGATACAGATACAAGTTCCCATCCGGCGCGCGGAACAGGCACAGCTTCAAGTCGGCGGCAACCTGATAATCCACCACCGGTAATGGAACAATCGTCTCCCGGAGCGAACCCTCCGTATCGGTGGATTTCAAATGCTGCGTGGCACTGTCAATATACAGCAAGCGCGTGGGCGGCTGGCGGGCCCACGCGGTATTGGCTGTGAACTCCTGAATGTTGTGAATCGGCCGGGTGGCAAAATAGTGAACCGGGGCGAGCACGGCGTAAGTGGCCAGATTGGCCACCAAGACGCCTGATGATACCCGCGCCCGAAAAACCGGGCGCGACTCCGGCGGGGCCAGCCACTTCAATAAGTAACGCGCCTCGACGCACCAGGTCACCAGGAAATAGATCCCGGTTCCCAGCATCACCGCGTAAGGATAACGGGCAAAAAATCCGGCGAGATCCGTGGGCAGCAACCAATAGTAAAGCCACCCGTTGAAAATCTTGACGGGAATTCCGGCGGCCAGCGACCAACAATTCGCCAGGAAAACGCCGCGCGCCAGTTCGCGAAAGGAAAGCCGCCAGAACCGGGCGAGAATCGCGCCCTCCACCCCCACCTGGAACGCCATCAGCGGCACCAGCACCGCCACGCCAAACAGGAGGACCAGCGGCACGTCTATGCCGTCGGCCAGCAGCGGTGCGATGGCTTTCATCGGTGCCCTTTTAACCTGCGGCAAGCACGAAGACAAGCCGGCAAAGGGCGGCGTCCATTTTGCCGCCCAGGAATGGCATCACATCATTTCAATATCCAACTGGTTTTGGGGCCGGGTTGGGAAAGACTGGGGACATCGTGAGTTTCCGGTGGTGAAGGCCAAGATGTTGGTTGCCGGCCTAATGAGGAAAAAGAACAACTGCGTGCAAAACTTGTCATTCTCACGGCCTGCACAGCCCCTATTTTGACTCTAGCGTATGAAGATCGATCGTCGCAGGTTACGTCAAAAAGCTAATCGCCTGTCCCACACATCAACGAACCCAAGATCGCCATCCCCACTCGGGAAAAGCCCCGACCGCTGACCATCATCCAAATATGTTGGGATTTCCGGTTCGTCATTCAATTATGCGGGGTCGCACGATAGCCTTTGGGAGCCACTAGCAGCCGCAATTCGTGATCCACATGGCCTTTTCGCATCGCCACACCGTTATGGCTGTTTTCCTCAACATTTTCGTTACCCCATTGAGTCCATCCTTCTCGGCGGAACCTGGCAAACAGCTCCAAGTATGGGCCGGGTGAACACGCTTCAATAATATCGTAAAGTTCGTCCGGCTTTCGAGAATGTTCGCGCTTGCGAGTGGAGAAAAGATTCACCTGGCTGCGTCCCGGGGGCAAAGTTCGCATACTGCCTCGAACGCCAAACAGGATCAATTCTGTTACATTTCGGAAATAGAAGCCAACTCCACGCCCATCCGGGCCGCCATCCTTGCGGATTTTATACCAGACCACATTCGATTTGTAAGCAAAGCCCCAACGCTTCATCACCTCCAGCCCAAGGGGCAAAAGGGCGTTTGGCACCCATAAGTAGAGATGGGAGCGAGCCGCAGCAAATTGCGGAATAGGAAGTTCGAGTATTTGCTCTAGTTCCATCGTGGGATAACGCAGTAAACGTTTGTGCTCGGGTGACATCTTGCCAGTGCGATTATCAAATTGCCAGGGAGGGTCAGCGAGGATGGTGGCAAACTGACCTTTGACTTTTCGCCGCAGATCTTCAGCAGCACTTCGCTCCGGGAGATTAACGATTTTGGTCATAAAGAGATTTCTTGATTCCAAACACCAAGATGGGACAACCGGCTCCGCCACCACCTTGGATACGAGGGAGCAACTTCGACATGTGCGTAGTTGACGCTCCGTAGGACGATCCACGGCCCAACTCGACAAAAATGTCCTGCAACTCATCGCACCGGGTAATGATGACACCTACGGAAATTACACGGAGATCAAAAAGCAACCTGAAATTATTCAAGTCGCGGTCAAAAAATGGGTCCTTATTGTTCCACTCGATCTCCAGCGCAACACGATTCTTGAAACAATCTACTTCGTGTGTAGGGGATTCATAACTATGTTTGTCCACAGTAATTTTTGTATCAAAGTTCTTGGGCTTCCACCCATATTTGAGGAGCTCGCTATCAATCCATTCCGACACCTGGGATTTGCGCCCTCCACCAACGGTAATCCAACTTTTTCGCAGGCGGAATCGCGTCAGCACGTCGATGATCTCTTTATACTCCGTGGCAAAATCATGCCGAAGTATTGCGAGGGCGTGGCGCCACTCGTGAATCTCGTAGTTCTTGACGACGAATTTGGGTAGCTGCTCGTTTTCCATATTGGTTCGATTGTCAGCTTGTTAAGCTACGATCATTGAGTTGCTAGTGCAAAACGATTATGCACAATTCTCGTCGAAAATTTGGCGAGCATGACTTTGGGCAGTGAGCGGCGTATTAGATGCACAGGAATTAGACCTCCTGGCCTTTTTCACAGAAGCGGACCAATTTCACGCCGCGCGCCAGTTCGCGAAAGGAAAGCCGCCAGAGCCGGGCGAGGATCGCGCCCTCCACCCCCACTTGAAACGCCATCAGCGGCACCAGCACCGCCACGCCAAACAGGAAGACCAGCGGCACGTCTATGCCGTCGGCCAGCAGCGGTGCGATGGCTTTCATCGGTGCCCTTTTAACCTGCGGCAAGCACGAAGACAAGCCGGCAAAGGGCGGCGTCCATTTTGCCGCCCAGGAATGGCATCACATCATTTCAATATCCAACTGGTTTTTGGGCCGGGTCGCCCATGAACTGCCTTGGGGAGGGGACCGCCGCCGGGGTTTCGATGGCAATTCGGGACGCCCCATGAAAGGCGCGGGCCGGCATTTCACCCACTGCGTCCGGGCGACCTGCAAGTCGGGACCATCACTGGCTGCGGGCTGGCTTGGAGAAAATCACGGCGGGCCAGATGCATGGCGGAGTTCATTTCTTCAACCGGATGAAGGCCAGTTCCACCTGCACGTCCGGCTGGCTGCCGGGATCGAGGCGCAAACGGGTGATGACGCCGCGCCAACGACGGTTCGCGCTGACGGGAATCTGATACTCATGCCATTGCCCGTCGCCGCGCACGGGGAAGAATTCGCTGCTGCTCTCCGTCTCCGCCTGGCGCGTCGTGCTCCAAAAAATTTGCGCGCTGTCCTTGAAGGTGGTCCCGTCACGACGGCTCAGTTTCATCCGGACCACCACGCGATTGAATTCGCTGGCTTTCACCTGAATGGCCGGACCGAAAAAGGCGGGATCATTTCCGATCGTTCGGGCGCGCAGGCAACCGTCGGCAATTTTCACTTCGGCCAAATGCATGGTGTTATTCCAGCCTTGAAAGTCTTGCGTGAATTCCCACGCCGTTTGGGGCGCTTCGAGCGGCGGCACGTCATACGGACCTAATCCCACGTCGGCGGGCGTCAAGTCCGTGTGCGGTTCGGGCGCGTCAGTGAAAACGCGGCGGATGGCGTCCAGATAGCCGAACCCGAATTCCGCCTGCGGCTCGATGTATGAACCTTCGCCCCACTCGTTCCAAGCCTCGACCAGCACGGCGGGCGCGAGTCGCGGATTCGGTTTTTCCAGGGCAATGACGGCTTTGGCGTCACGCAGATGTTGTTCAAAGAGTTGCGGCGTCCGACCGAAGCGCACGAGATTGTTCTCGCCGTGCCACGGACGACTGTCCCAGCCGCCGCTGATTGGCAGCGGAGTCAGCGGGATGGGACTTTCGGCCAGTAAATGCTCCCATTGACGGCGATACGCCGGAACGAGAGTCGCATACGGAGCGAACATTCCCTCGCCGGTCATGCCGAGGTGCGGCCAGTTGTAAGCCGTGACTGCATCGTAACCTTCCAACGCCGCGCGGCGCGCGCCGCCCACGTCGCCCACGCAGGCGATCAAATAAAGCCCCGGCAACCCGGCGCGCTGACATTCCGCGCGCATCGCGTCGAACGCGCGTTTGACGCCGGCGCTGCCCAGATCCGCGGTCAACCGATCCGTGCTGAAAATGATGACCACCGGTTTGCCGTCGAAGGTCAGATGTTCCGGCCGGCGGAAATAATTTTCGATCCAGTAACGGGTGACGGCGAGGCAATCCTCCAGCGAAGAAGTCTGCGGCGGATTGTGGTTGGCCCAGAGCAGACAAAATTTCAGCAGGTGACGGTAGCGCGCCTGGAAATACCCGTCGTGCAAGGCGTGTTCGAGAAAGCGCGTGCCTTGCGACCAATACCAATCGTAGGCGAAAAACGTGATGCCGTGTTCGACCGCCCATTTGATGTGCCAATCAGCCACTTCGGGATCGCCCTCGCGATACCAGCCCAGCACCGGCCGGCGCTCCGGGAAACGCTGGATGGGTTGCCACCGGCTCGCGGTGTTCCAACCGGGAAAATAATACGCGCCGACCTCAATCGGCCCGCGCACCGGATGCGGTTCGGGAACGTAACTGGCCTTTGCCACTGACGGTTGTGGAGTGAAATTGATCGTGGCGCGTCCGCTCGTTGCGTCAGCGCCACTGGCGGTCAAGGTAAGCTGACAAAAATTGCTGAGCGGGCGGCTGGCCTCGACGCGCCAGGTCAACGTCATTTCATCGCCGGGCGACACCGGCTTGCCATGCGATTGCGGCTGCGGTTCAAGCAACTGCAACCCGTCGGGAAGCTGGAGGTCGGCGCGAATTTCCCTGGCCGGTTCGCCGCCGGTGTTAGCCACCACGGCGCGCAAAGTGGTCGGACGACCGACGCGCGGCAACGCCTCATCCAGCGCAAAATATTGCAACTCCAATTGCGCCGGCCCCTGCGGCGCATCACTGACTTTCAGCCAGCGCAACCGCGCGGTGGCGTTCGGCTCGTCGCTGGGACGCAAGCCGATTGCGCTGACGCGTCCACGCCAGTGGGACGCCGCAAGCAGATCGAGGTTGTAAGTGTGTTCGCGCCCGTCCGGCTTGATCGGGAAGGTGAAACTTTGCAACCCCGGCCGATAATCGCTGGCAAAGAACAGCGTCGCGCGTTCACCGCGATCCACCGCCATTCGCACCGATGCGTAGGTTTGATTGGTGGTATCAATTTGCACCGGCGGGCCCAGCAGCAGGCCGCTGGACGTGGTTTTTAACTCGCCGCCCGTCCACGTTGACGCTGCGGCGTGATCCACCAACTCGACCCATTGCCAGTTCGCTTGCTTGGCGCTGAAATCGAAATCGGCCGCCGCGATTTTCGTGGTGGACGACAGATCAAGCACGCGTAGAGTGGCCAGTTCGAAGCGCGCGCCGTCATACACATCAAAGCGCAACCGCACGATGCGTCCATCGGCCTGCCAGCACGGCAACACCCGATACGTGTGCCAATCGCCGTCGCCGCGGACATTGAAACGCAGCGCTTTTTCCTGCGTGAATCCGCCGTAGCGGCCGGTGGCAGTGTTGGCCCAGAACAATTCCGCCGTGCCGTCCTGATCGGCTTGCAACCGGATCTCCACCGCCTGAAACGCTGACGCCGGAAAATCGAGCAGCGGCTGCAATTCCAAAATCGGGTCCGTCCCGATGGCGCGACAATGCAGCCCGCTGCCCGTGATGACGACATCGGTCAAATCGCTGTTGGGCCGCCACCCTTGCAAGTCGTCGGGCCGATTAAAATTCCATTCGACCACGGTTTTCGCGCGCAGCGGGACGACGGCAAACAGCGTCAGCGCGATTATTGTCAGCCAATGAATTCTGAAACGTCGCATCGCGGTAGTTTAGTCACAACCGGGTGGGCGGGAGGAAATGGTTTTTGCATCAAGGCCGGAAGCGGAGCGAATACACATCCGCATCTTGCATCACGAAACGCAGCCGGATGGGTTGGCCAACAAGAGCCGCCAAATCGGGCCAATTTCGGCGGGGCGGGCCATCCGCGCGACGCGGCCAATTCCGCAGCAGCGACGGCGGTCACCGCGTCAACGGCGCCACTGCCGCAGCACTCCCTCCGGGATTGTGATTCGCGGCGCCAGGGCGGGATCCGCCGGGCAGTCGCGGTGAGTCAGGGCGATTTAATCCCGAAGGGTGGATCAAGGAGTGTTGATTTTGAGGCAACCCGCCCGGCGTCCATGACGAAAAATGTACCCTTGACTGGGCTGACTTTTCGTGTTCTTATGCAGGCAGGATTATCAGCGGTTACGGTGTAATACACAGAAACGGCAATCTCGAATCCTTGGCGGCCATGAACCAGACTCCGGATATCCTCGGTTGTTGTCTTGCCGTCGGATTCCTTTAACCCACCAACTTTATGATCCCCGCCCGCTCAGAAAATGTCCTCGGGAAAACCACTGTTCGCTCACCAGCTCGCAAACACCCGTCACCCCCAAACCAGTTTCCGCGCCCCGGGCGACGGATGCTGGCAAGATGGGTCGCGGCCTGGCTGGGCGGCGTCGTCATGGCCGGCAGCGTGCAGGCCGGCTTTATCGTCACCGGCTATCCGCCCGCGAGTTGGGGGGCGGCGGATGCCGCGATCGGACTAGCCCACTACACCGTGGAAAACTTCGAGAGTACGACGCTCAATCCCAATCTGCGCGTGGGCTGCGAATCGCCCGCAGGCAATCTCACCCCGACCAGCACGCTGCCCAACACGTTCAACCCGACGAACGACCCTTTCGGCGCGGCCTTCCAAGCGGGCGTCTGGGACGGGGCCGGGTGTTTGATCAACACCCGCGACAATCAGTCCCACCCGGATGGCGAGAGCCAGCACTGGGGAACGATGATTCTGGAATTTCCTACGCCGGCGAAATCAGTGGGCTTCAGCCTCCAGCGGCTGAACCACGATTTGCGGTTGTTCATCAACGGCGCGGAGCTCGGCGGGCTGGCCGCCTTGAGCGGCCTCGCGACGGATGGCCAGCGGCAAGGCTACGTGCGGATTGACGCCACGGGCCCGGATGCCATTGCGCAAATCCGCCTGGCCAACACGGGGGACGCCGCCGGCTGGGTGATTGACCATCTTGCCTTCACCACCAACCCGCCGCCCTTCCGCCTGACCGGCTTCGATCCGGCCCACTGGGGCACGGATGATTGGGCGCTTGGCGTGGCGGGTTGGTTCGTCGAGGATTTCGAGCAGACGAACCTGGCGCCGCATCTGTTGATCGGCTGTGAAACGGCGGCGGGTAATTCGCCCCTGGCCGGCACGCTGCCGAACGTGTTCAATCCGACCAATGACCCCTTCGGAAACGCATTTCACGGCGCGCCCTGGACCGGTTCGGCCGGGCTGTTGAACACGCGCGACAACCAGTCGCACAGTTACGCGGAGACGGCGGCGTGGGGCGCGCTCGTCCTGCAATTCACCGTGCCGATGCGCGCGGTGGGGTTCAGCGTGCAGCAGATGGAATCGGACACGCGGCTGATCATTAACGGCGGGGATTATGGCAGCCTGACCCGGCTGGCGGGGCTGGCCGCCGGAAGTGGCCGGCAAGGCTACGTTCGGATCGAAGCCACGGGGACGAACACGATCACGGCCCTCAAGCTGGACAACGCCCCGGGCGACGGCTTCGTCCTGGATCATCTCACGTACGCGCCGGGGTTGCCGCTGCCGCTGACCCAGTGGGAGGCGGCCCAAGGCGGCAACGATCATTGGTACGCGGCGGTGCTGGTGGGCCCCAACGGGATCAACTTCAACCAAGCCAGCAACGCCGCGGTATCGCTGCAAGGGCACTTGGCGACCCTGCATTCCGAAGCGGAGAACACCTTTGTCCTGGGGCTGATCAACGACCCGGCTTTTTGGTTCGTGGACGGCGCAAACAACGGCGAAGGGCCGTGGATCGGCGGCTGGCAGCCCGTGGGCTCCCCTGAGCCCGCCGGCGGCTGGCGTTGGGTGACGGACGAACCGTGGACCTACACCCGTTGGGCACCGGGGGAACCCAACAACTCCGGCGGTGGGGAGGATCGCATCTGCTTCTTCGGGCCGGGATCGTTGATGGGAACGGTTTGGAATGACTACCCCCAGCTTGCCCTCGTGCGTGGCTACCTCGTCGAATGGGAAACATATCCCGCCGCGCCCGTGTTCACCGGGGTAACGAGCCTGGCCGTGCCCCTCGGCGAGCCGCTTGCTCATTCCATCACTTTCTCCGGACAACCGACCGGCCTGACCGCCAGCGGTCTGCCGGACGGGATCACCTTCGATCCAGCGCGGGCGCGGCTCAGTGGCACCGCGACAAACACCGGCACATTCCCGATTCAGGTGACCGCCGCCAATCCCTTGGGGGTCACGACGCAAACGATCATCCTGACGGTGCAGCCGCGGCCCCGCCCCGCGCCGCCGGGTCTGCTGGCCTGGTGGACGGGGGATAATACGGCCGAGGATTGCGTTGGATTCTTCCACGGCCAACTGCGCAACGGGGCCACGTTTGCCCCGGGCAAAGTGGGCCCGGCGTTCTCTTTGGATGGCGTGGATGACTTTGTGGAAATGCCCAACGTGGTGACGTCGAACGGCGCCTTCTCGTTCGCCTTCTGGATGAAGGCCGCTTCGTTCACGCACGCGCGGTACATGGGAGCGCTTTGTCAGGAGAACGACAGCCAGGTGCGCTCCGAATACCGGGGCTGGTTCTACTACACCGGGGCCGACGCCGGTTTTCACAGCCTGGGCTTGCAGGGATTCTGGACGGATAACTCGGTGCTGGAAGGGCGGACGGTGCAGGCGCTCCAACCCGGCGTCTGGTATCATGTGGTGTCCACGTACGACGGGGCGAAGCTCCGCCAGTATCTCAACGGGGCCTTGTGCAACGAAGTCAGTTATTCCGGCAAAGCAATCGGCAATCCGTGGTCGCTCCGGTTGGGCAAACTCACCGCGTTCCCATCGTCGGGTCATGTCACCACCTATTTCCATGGCTTGCTGGACGAGATCATGTTCTTCAACCGCGCCCTGGCGACCAATGAGATCGCGGAAATCTTCGCCGCGGATTCCGGGGGGATCGAGCGCCCGGGCCTCCTGCCGCCCGCCAGCCTGGCGGCGTGGTGGCCGGGCGACGGCCATGCCCGGGACGTAATCGGCTGGAACCACGGCTGGCTGGTGGGCGGTACGCAGTTCACGAACGGGCTGGTGAATGAGGCGTTTGTCTTTGACAGCGATGAGGACCGCGTTTTGATCCCCCACAACGAAACGCTCAACGTTTCCAGCAACGGCTTCACCGTCGAGTTCTGGATGAAGGCGGATAAAAACCAGCCGCAGGACGCCGCCGCGCTCATTGACAAATCGCACGGCTTCACTGATTTCACCGGTTGGGCATTCCACGTCTGGCGCGCGGATGGGCGGCTCTCCTTCGGCATCGGTGATGGCAGCACGTTCCCGCCGCTGTATTCCGCCAGCGACGTGCTCGACGACGCGTGGCATCACGTCGCCGGCGTGTGGGACCGCACAAACTGGCTGATTTACGTGGACGGCGCGCTGGAGGGCGCCCTGACCCGACCGACGGTTGCCAACAACACCCGCCCGTTGCTGTTCGGCTGCGCCTGGGGCGACGGCACGCCGCAGCGGTTCTATCGGGGATTGCTGGATGAGGTGGCGCTCTACCCAAGGGCATTGTCGGCGGCCGAGATTGCCTCCGTCGCCGCCGCCGGGGCCCGGGGGCGGCAGAAGCCGGCGTGCGTCGCGCCGCCGGACGATCTGGTGCTGTGGCTGCCGGGCGAAGGCGACGCCAAAGATTCTGCCTCCGGCCTGAACGGCGCGTTGAGCGCGGGGGTGTCATTCACCGAAGGCCGCGTGGGCCGCGCCTTCCGCTTCGTGGATTCGCCGGACAGCTACGTCACGCTGCCGAACTCGCCGCTGTGGCTGCCGGCGAACAACCAATTGTCCATCGCCGCGTGGGTCAAACCCGACTTCACCGTCACCGGGGACAAGACGGACACGATTCTCTCCAAACGCGATGGCTGCGGCACGTTCTCCTACCATTTCGGCGTGATGAAGGGCCATCGAGGGATCACCGGGCCGATCTACTTTGGCCTTAGCTCACCCTCCGGACAAACTCCGGACAGCACCGGGGTCGTGCCGGATGACGGGCAATTCCATCATGTCGCGGTGACGTTCAACGGGAATGCGGCCAGTAACAATATTCGCTTTTACATTGACGGCCAGCCGGCCGGGGTCGCCCACGGGCCGCAGATCATCCCGGTTACCACCGCGCCTCCGGTCATCGGCAAACACGCCGAGTGCGGTTATTACAGCAGCGCGGATATGGATGAAATCACCTTCTTCCAACGCGCGCTGTCGGCGCAGGAAATCGCCGCCCTCTACACCGCCGGCAGCGCAGGGCTTTGCCAATCCGGCGCACCGGCGGCGCCGCCGACCGGGCAAGTGGCTTGGTGGCGGGCGGAGGACGATGCCCGCGACGTGTTCGGTGATCACCATGGCACGCTCCAGAACGGCGCGGGCTTCAGCGACGGAGTCGCCGGGGCGGGCTTTGCGTTCGATGGGGTGGACGAGGGCGTCATTGTACCCCACGCCGAGGCGCTGAATGTCTCGGCCAACGGCTTCACCGTCGAGTTCTGGATGCGCGGCGACAAGAACCAGGCGGATTCGCAGTATTGCGTGATTGAGAAGTCGCACGGTTGGGCGGATTCCACCGGCTGGGCGGTGCAGGGCGATACCTCCAGCGGGCGGCTGGGCTTCCTCTTGGGAGCCGGTGGGGGAGGCAGCGTCAACTTTGTGGGTGCGGGTTCCGTCGTCAACGTGCTCGACGGCCAATTCCATCATATCGCCGGCACGTGGGATGGGGCCGCCATCCGGTTCTACGTGGACGGGCAGTTGCAGGAGACGACGGCCTTCACGACCCCGGTTAACAACACCCGCCCGTTGAACCTCGGTTTCACTTGGGGCGGCGGCACGACCCAACGGTTTTTCAAAGGCACGGTTGACGAAGTGAGTGTCTATCAACGCGCGCTTTCCGTCGGCGAAATCCGCGCCATCGTCGCCGCGGGCGGCGCGGGCAAACAGCCGCCCGAATGCGCCCCGCCGCCGGCCGGGCTGGTCGGTTGGTGGCCGGGCGACGACCACGCCCGGGACCTCGCTCCGGGCGGGATGCACGGTGCGTTGCAGGGCAATGCCACTTACGCCCCGGGCCGGGTGGGGCAGGCTTTTCAATTCCAGGGCGGGACGGATTCCGTGCTGGTGGCGGCGCCGATTGTGCGGTTGACCAACCAGTTCACCCTGGCGGCCTGGGTCAACCCGGCCACCCACGCCCATGAACCCGGCTCCGCGCCCGGGCGCGCCATCATCTCGCGCGTCGGGGGCGCGGGAGGCAACAACGGCTATCAGCTCTTCCTCAACAACGGCCGCCTCATCGGTCAGTTCAACACGCCGACCACCGCTTGGGGGAGTTATTCCATCACCTCCCCCGTCGCGCTGCCCACGAACGCCTGGTCACACGTCGCGTGGACTTACGATCAATCGGCAATGCGGCTTTACATCAACGGCCTGCTGGTGGCCACGAAGGAGATCGGTTTGCAGACGCTGGCCAATACAACGTCCAACCTCCGCATCAGCCGCGACGACAACGGCAACGCGCCTTTCCACGGGTTGATTGACGAAGTCGTGATCTGCACCCGGGCGCTCACCGATCATGAGCTGGGCGCGCTCTACGCCGCCGGAAGCCTCGGTTTGTGCCGGCCGCAATGCGCGCCGCCACCGGAGGGGCTGATCCACTGGTTCCGGGGGGACAATCAGACCACCGACGCAATCACCGGTTTGGGGGGCGTTCTCGAAGGCGGCGCCGCGTTCGCCGCGGGCCGGGTGGGACAGGCGTTCCGCTTCGATGGGGTCAACGATCTGGTGAGTTACACGGACTTCCCGAACCTGGGCACCAACAGTTTCTCCGTCGCGTTCTGGTATCGGGCGGAGACCACCAGCGCGGCGGCGGGGATGATGAAGTTGATCAACAAAGGCATGACCCGGTATGGCACGCCCGCCAATGCCGGGTTCCACGTGCGCCTGGAAAGCAGCAAGCTCGCCTTCTCGCTGGGCGATGCGTCGGGCCGGGTGAGCATCACGTCCTCCGAACCGACCGTAGGCGTGTGGCACCACGTCGTCGGCACGTTGGATCGTTCCAACCGCCTCGCCCGGCTCTACGTGGATGGCGCGCTGGCGGCGCAAACGAACTACACGACGCTCGGGAGCATTGATACGGACATCCGGTTCGCCATCGGCGCCCTGGACCGCCGGCCGGGTAGTTCGGCGCTGGCGGAGTTTTTCCAGGGCTTGATTGACGAGGTGCTGTTCTTCGACCGTCCGTTGGGCGCGGATGAAGCGGCCTGGCTCCACGCCGCCGGGGACGCAGGGCTTTGCCCGACGTTCAGTTTCGACATGACCGCGGCCTTCAGCATTACCCGAGGCAATCCGAACGGGACCTGGTCCTACGGCTGGACGCCCACGGACTTCAGCACTTTCCACCTCGACACTTACGCGGCACAGCAAGCGTTGGGACCGGCGTGGTGGCGTGCTGCCGACGTCGCCCCGCAGGTCTGGAAAAACACCTCCAGCGGGACCGCCTACGGGGTCCCGTCGGGTTGGCTCTCCTTGCATCCGGGCGGAGGTGGCATCCCCAGTCTCATCCGCTGGACCGCCCCGGCCGCGGGGATCGCGCGGGCGGTGGGCCAGTTCCTCCCGGGCGACAGTGGGGCCATGCAAGTGGCGGTTCGATTGCACGGGCAGCCGTGGTGGAACGCCACCGATGCGGGCAGCTTTGACCTGAGCGCCCCGGTCGCGGCGGGTGACACGATTGATTTTGCCGTCTATGGCGGTTACATGTTCGGCAACACCCCGGTCGAGGCCAACATCACCCTCGCCCTGACCGACGCCTTCCCGCCGGTGATTCTCACGCACCCGACCAATCAGGTCGTGACCGCCACGCGGGATGTGACGCTCGCGGTCAGCGCCTTCGGCAGCGAACCGTTGCACTATCAGTGGTTCTTCACCAACGCCCCGCTGGCCGGCGCGACCGAGGCGACGCTCGCCTTGCCGTGGGTCACCACCAACCAAGCCGGCGCGTATTTCGCCGTCGTCAGCAACTTCCTCGGCTCGGTTACGAGTCAGGTCGCCGTGCTGACCGTCCTGCCGGACACGGAAGGCCCGGCGGTGCTGGCTTTCACACCCACCGGCCCCTTGAATACGAACGTCAGCCGGTTGACCGTCCGGTTCAGCGAGCGGATCAACACCAACACCTTCACGCGCGCCGATGTGGCCGTGCTGGCGCCGGGCGGCGCGCTTGATCCGGCGGGATTCACCCTGCAACCTCTCGCGCCGTTTGACCACACCGCCTTCGAAATCCTGCTCCCGCCACAAAGTGCCGAGGGTCTTTACACCGTGCAAATTGGCCCGGACATCGCGGACTTAGCGGGCAACCCGATGGCCGCCGCCTTCACCGCCCAGTTCACCCTCGACAAGACCGGACCGGCCGTCACCGGGGTCATCCCCTCCGGCGTGGTCTCGAACACGATCACCGCCTTCGAGGTGAGCCTCGATTCGCCCTATGCCCCGGCGAGTGTGTCGGCGGGGGATGTGACGGTCAGCGGCCCGGACGCCCCCGGGGTGCAGGGGGTCAACACCCTCGACGCCACCCGCTTCCGCGTCACGCTCACCGGCCCGTTGCCGCAGGGCGAATTTACAATCACCATCGGCCCGGACATAACCGATCTGGCCGGCAACCCGATGGCCGCGCCGTTCAACACTCAGCTCACTGTCTTCCTGCCCGACCTGACGGCGTCCGGCATCATCGCCCCGGCCACGGCGCCGGTTGGCCAGCCGTTCAACCTGACTTGGACCGTGACCAACCAAGGGCCGGGCAACGTCACAGCGGCATGGAAATCCCGCGTGCAGTTGGCAACCAATTCAGCGGGGGCCGGCGCGGTCACGCTCGGCACGTTCACCGCGACCAATCTACTCGGCGCAACCGCCGCCCTCTCGCAAACCGGCCTCGTCATCCTGCCCGCCACCGCGGCGGGAGAACGCTGGCTGGTGGTCACGGTGGACGCGGACAACGCCATTCTGGAAAACAACGAGACGAACAACATCGTCATTTCCTCCACCCCCATCACGTTGCTGGCGCCGGACCTGGCGCTCGCGGGCCTGAGCGTCCCGGCCTCCGCGCAGTTTGGCCGGCCGGTCAACGTCCAGTGGGCCGTGACCAACGTCGGCACCGCCCCGGCGGCGGCCGTGTGGAGCGACCGCCTTTATCTGAGCAGCGCGAGCAATTCCCTCGCGGGCGCGACCCTGCTGGACACGGTCACGCCGCAGGTGAGCCCGCTCCCGCCGGGCGACGGCTACACGCGCGCCAACCAGGTGACACTTCCGCTCACTGCGGAATCCGTGCCCGGCACGTTTTGGCTCGTGGCCGTGACCGATTTTCAAGACGTCCAACCCGAGGCCAGCGAAGCGAACAACCTGCGCAGCGCGCTGATTTCACTCGCGCTGCCGCCGTTGCCGGACCTGGAGGTAACGGAAATCGTCGCGCCGGGTTTCGTCCTGCCGGGCCACCCGTTCGAGCTCAGTTGGGGGATAACCAACTCCGGCCCGGCGGCGGCGGCGGGCCCGTGGTCGGAAACCATCATTGTCACCAACGCCGACACCGGCCTGCAGGCGCTGGCCCGGTTCGCCTTTGGCGATGATTTGCCTCCGGGCGGCTTCCTCGCGCGCACGCAAGTCGTAACCATCCCGCTGGACGGTCCGGCGGGCGGCGTGCATCTCGGCGTGCTGGTGGACAGTCGCCGCGAGGTGATCGAGGCAACGGAAGGCAACAATCTGACGTGGGCCACCAACCGCACGGGCGTGCCGCTTTCGCTCTCGCTGCAACTGGCGGCGGACGAGGTGTTGGAGGGCGCGCCGGAGCCGGTGGCGGCCACGCTCACGCGCAACGGCTCGCGCGCCGGGGCGTTGACCACGGTGTTGAGCAACAGCGCTCCGACGGAGTTGTTCGCACCGGGCGAGGTCACGATTCCCGCCGGCGAGGCGGCGGTGCATTTCAACGTGTCGGCGCTGCCCGACGGGATGGTGGATGGCCCGCAAACGGTCCGGTTGACGGCGACGGCCTCCAACTATGCACCCGCGCTGGTCCAGATTGTGGTGCTGGACGCCAATCTGCCGCAGTTGCATTTGGTGCTCGCCACGAACGTGGTGCGCGAGGGGCGGACCCTCCGCGCCTGCGTCGTGTGCGAGCCGGTCGCACGCGACGCGGTGGTGGTCAGCTTGGAAAGCTCCGCGCCGGACCAACTCCTGCCGCCCGCCACAGTGGTGGTGCCCGCCGGCGAGGCGGTTGCGGAGTTCGACATTCTGGCTTTGGACGACACGCTGATCGAGCCGGAGACGGCCTATAATGTGCATGCCTCGGCGCCGTGGTTTATCGGGGCGGAGACGACGGTCCTGGTGCAGGACGACGACGTGCCCCTCGTAACGCTCACCCTGGCCGAACCAGTCATCAGCGAAAATGCCGGCCCACAGGCCACGCTCGCCACGCTCACGCGCGATCCAGTGACTCCGCGTTCGGTGGTCGTGGAACTGACCAGCAGTGATCCCGCCACCGCGCGGGTGCCGGCCCGGGTGACACTGCCCGCGAACACCGCTTCCACCACGTTCGCCGTGGCGGCGGTGGACGACACCGTGCTCAACGGCACGCGGACCGTCACTTTGGGCGGCCACGTGCTGGCCACCGAACCCGCCGTGCCCGTTGCTTCCCTCCCGCCGGTTACGCTCACCGTAACCGACGACGAGGGACCGGCGCTGCGGGTGGTGGTGGCGCAAAAACTGTTGCAGGAAGGGTTGAACCCGGCCACGACCGTGACGGTGTCCCGCAACACCCCGGCGACCAACGCCCTGCCGGTGCAGTTGTTTTCCAGCAATCCCGGCGAAGCCACCGTGCCCGCCAGCGCGGTCATCCCGCTGGGGCAGGCCTCGGTCTCGGTGCCCTTGGCCACCGTTGCCGACGGAGTGACCGACGGCAGTCAGCAGGTCGTCATCACCGCCTCGGCGCCCGGTTATGCCGACGGCCAGGACACCGTCACCGTGACGGACACCGATCGGCCGGACTTGTTTATCGCCAGTCTGACGCTGCCGGAATCGGGGGAAACAGAGAGCTACGTGAATGTGTCTTACCGCGTAGCTAACCAGGGTTTTGCCGCCTCGACGGCGGGCTTCCTGACCCGCGTATTTGTCTCCACCGACGCGGTCCTGGGGAGCGACACGTTGGCGGGTCAATACCGGTTCACCGGCACGCTGCCCCCGGGACAATTCTTTGAACAAACGCTGCCCGTGCGCCTGCCGCAAGCCGCGGGCGATTACTGGATCATCGTGCAAACCGACACGGAAAACACCGTGGCCGAGGTGGCGGAGGACAACAACGTGGCCATCAGCGCGCAGCCGATTCACGCGCACCCGGCCTATCGGGTCAGCGTGGAGTGCGGCCTGACCACCGCGCCGGCTGGCACGCCGGTCCCGCTTTACGGGCGGGCGACCAATCAGTTGGGCAACGGGGTCGCCTCCAAGCCGGTCACATTGCACATCTTGCACAACGGTTCGCGGCGGTTGATCACGGCGCTGACCGACGCCGCGGGCAATTACGCCACCACGTGGATACCGTTGCCGGGCGAGGCGGGCTTCTATGAAGTGGGCGCGGATCATCCCGGCGCCGGGACCACGCCCATGCAGGACAGCTTCACGCTGCTGGGGATGCGGGCCAGCGTCACGACCATTCGCCATCAGCTCAGCGGCTTGGGGAGTGTGAGCGGGACGTTCGAGTTGCAAAACTTGTCCGGCCTGCCGCTCCACAGCCTGACCATCAGCGCGCCCACCACGCCCAATGTGTCGGCCACGGTGACGGGGCCGTCCGAGTTGGCCGGGGACGCGAGCGCCGTCGTGCATTACGAGGTCACGTCGCTGGAAGACGCGAGCGCGCTGGTCCAGTTCGGCATTCGGTTCACCACGGACGAGGGGGCGCGCTTGGAAGTGCCGGTCGAGTTGTTGATCGAGGCGCGGCATCCCCGGCTGGTCGTGCAACCGACGGCCGTGCGCCTCGGGTTGGTGCGCGGCGAGCAGCGCTTTGTCGAACTGGAGGTCGTGAACGCCGGCGCCTTGGCCAGTTCCCCGGTCCTCCTCTCGCTGCCAGCGGTGCCTTGGATCCAAGCGGCCTCGGCGAGCCAGTTGCCGCCGCTGGCTCCGGGTGAAACCAACCGGTTCATCCTGCAACTGTTGCCGTCCGCCGACGTGGCGATCGGCGAATATAACGGCAACCTGGGCCTGGCCATCGAGGGGCAGTTTGTGGTCGTGCCTTTCCACTTCAAAGTGGTGTCCGACGCCCGGGGTGACCTGACGATCACCACGGTGGACGAGCGCACCTACTACGGCGAGGCGCGCGCCAACCTGGCCGACACCACGGTCACGCTTCGCGATCCGTTCAACGGCGCGGAAGTGGCGCGGGGGATCACCGACGCCAACGGCCGCGTGACCTTCACCAACCTGCTCGAAGGCACGTACAACTTCGAAGCCACCGCGCCCAAACACGACACCACCACGGGAATCGTCACAGTTCAGCCCGGGATGTTGGGTGAGGAAACCATTTTCCTCCGCACGCAACTCGTGACGTACCGCTGGGTGGTGGAGGAAATCGAGATCGAAGACCGCACGCGGATCACGCTGGAAACGACCTTTGAAACCTTCGTGCCCACGCCGGTGGTCACCGTGAGCCCCAACGTGATTGACTTGAGCACGATCGAGGGCGACGAAGCGCAGGTGAACTTGACGATTGAGAACCACGGCCTGGTCGCGGCCAACGACGTCCGGTTGTTCTTTGGCTCGCACCCCGAGTGGACGCTGACGCCCCTGATCAGCGACCTGGGCGTGTTGCCGGCGCGAAGCCAGTTGACCGTGCCGCTGTTGATCCGGCGAACTGTGGGACCGGATGGCGCGCCGTCGGTCCAAGCGGGGACAGCGGACGTATGCACCATTCCCGCCCGTTTGGATTGGCGACTGATCTGCGGCCCGATGGGGATCATGTACCATGTGCCCATTTTTGTCGCCGGAGCGAGCGTGGATTGCGGCGGCGGCACCGGCACCGGCGCTTACACCCCGCCGATGTGGGGGGACCCGACCACCAGCGGCGGCGGCGGGGGTAGCAGCGACGGCGGAAGGGGCGGGGTGGTAACCTTCTGGCCCACGCCTCCCACGCACGCGCCCACCAACAATTGCGCATGCGATGAAGCCTCCTTCGCCGAGTCATGTTTCTCGGGATCGGCCGGTTTCAAGGTGGATATGTTCAAGGAACTTTTGAAAGGCCTGAACGTTCCGCTGGCTGCTTACGGCCTCAAGATTGACAGTATATCGTGGAGTCTGACGGGCTCGGGTCAATTATGCACCTGCTGCGAAAATGGCGTCCAAGGACTGAAAGCCAAGTGGGGGATGGGCGCCGGGATTGAAGGCACCGTGATCTTGGGCTTCAGCCCGGACTTTGGGATTACCTACGAGATGCCCGGAGTGGGCGAGGTTGAGGCCGAGGCGAAATTCATCGCCGGCGTCGTGTTCTCACTTTCCGGCTCGTTGCAGGCCACGGGCGAGACCGATTGTTTCTTCGAGAACCCGCAATACTGTTACACAGGCTCGCTCCGCCTGGGGGTCAGCCCCCAGATCAGTGGCTCAGTGACGCTTACCCTCAAGACGCCCGATGGCGCCGAATACGGCGGCGGAGGGGAGGCAATTGCGGCCGTGCAAACCGGTTTCTCGGTAAATATCCAATGGTGCAATGGCGACCCGCAGGCCCAGATTTACGGGGAGATGGAGGACATCGTTTTCACGGCGGGCATCTCCGGTGAGATCAAAAAGGGTGATACGGATGCTTTCATCGCCACTGGCTATACCTACACCAAGACCCTCGTGCCGGGCGGTCGGATCCCGGCGGCCAGCCCGGGGGAAGCTTCCGCCGCTTCGCTTTTTGCGGAAGTGTCCGCGGCAGGCGACTCCGCGATTCCGGGAACATCCGCCGACGACTGGCTGGCCGATCCCCTCGCGCCCTGGCTGGCAACCTCTGCCCCGGCTTCGATTGACAGCCCAACCGTGGCGCCGTCCGCTCCCTGGCCCATGCCCGAATTCACGTTGGCCGCGGTCCGGCCCACCGCGCGGCGCCGGGTTGAATACGCGGCCCTGCCGCCCCGTCCCACCGCGCCCGCCGAAGTGCCGGCCGCGACCGGCGACGGCTGGGTCCGGGCCGCGAGCGATGATGGTGTGTGCGCCCAGGTGCGGCTCCGGATCGAGCAGGAAGCCGTCTTCACCCGCAAAGCCGTGGGCGCCACGCTGGAAATCTTCAACCACTCCGACACGCTGGCGTTGGAGGATTTGAGCGTGGCCATTTCGATCTACGACGAACAGGGACGCCTGGCCAACGACAAGTTCACCATCCTGCCACCGGAATTGTCGTCCATCGTGCTGGTCAGCACCAACGCGCCCCTCACCACCGACGATTACCCGCTCTTGCGGGAACTCTGGTGGATGCCCCCGGTCACCACCGGCAAGGCGCGCTGGGTGATCCTGCCCAAAGACGAAGCCACCACCGGATCGGAGCCGGTCGTGTATCACGTCGGCGGCATGATGAGCTACACCGCGGGCGGGGTGCCGTCCGTCGCGCGGTTGCTGCCCGGTCCTGTGCGCGTCTTTCCCAACGCCCGGCTGCGGTTGCGGTACTTCCACGACCGCGACGTCTTCAGCGACGATCCGTTTACCGACGTGATCGAGCCGAGCGTGCCGTTCTCGCTGGCGGTGTTGGTGGAAAACGTGGGACGCGGCGTCGCCCGCAACTTCCGCATCACCTCCGCCCAGCCTAAAATTGTGGACAACGAGAAAGGGCTGTTGATTGACTTCCAGATCATCGCCTCGGAGGTCGCCGGACAAAACACGACGCCGTCGCTGACGATGGACTTCGGCGACGTCGGCCCGGCCTCCACCGTGCTGGGCCGGTGGCTGCTGACGTCCACTCTGCAAGGGCTGTTCGTGGATTACCAGGCCACCTTCGAGCACGAGGATTCGCTGGGCGGACGCGCGACTTCGCTGATCGAGGAGGTCACCATTCATGAAATGATCCGGCTGGTCCACGCCGGCGGGCCGTTTGCCGATGGGCGTCCGGACTTTTTGGTCAATGACATTCCCGATCCGGACGACCGGCCCGATACGCTGTGGTTGAGCGACGGGACCACCCAGCCGGTCACGGCGGTTGAACAGGCCACCGTGGACGCCCCGCCGGGCGCCGGTCACCTGCAAGTGCAACTCACGGCGCCCCTGCCGGCGGGATGGGTTTACCTGCGCGTGCCCGAACCAGGGAACGGTCAATTCATCCTGCGCCGGATCGTCCGCGCGGATGGCCAGGAGATTGCCCTGGGAACGAACGCGTGGACCACCGACCGCACGTTCATTGGACTGGGCCGCCGGCCCCTCCGCGAAAACATCCTGCACTTGCTCGATTACAACAGTCCGGCCCAGTACACCCTGCATTACGAGCCGCTGCCGGCGCCGGATACCACGCCGCCGGAGAGCCTGGTCGCGCCTCTGCCCGCCGCCAGCCGCGAGGCTTTCTCCGTGCAATGGAGCGGCACGGATGATTCCGGGGAAGTGGCCGGTTACGATGTGTTCGTCTCGGTCAATGGCAGCCCGTTTGTGCCCTGGTTGCAACGCACCAAGCTCACCACTGCGGTGTTCCAAGGCGAATTCGGCGCGCAGTACGCCTTCTACAGTCTCGCGGTGGACGCCGCCGGTAACCGTGAAACGCCTCCTCTCGCGCCCGAGGCCGTAACCACGGTTTCCCTCGTCAATCATCCTCCCGTCATTACGCCGCCGAGTGATCAAGTGATTGACGAAGGCACGGAATTCGACCTCGCCCCCGTCGTCACCGACGCGGATCTGCCCGCCGACCGATTGACTTTCAGCCTGTTGAGCGCGCCACCCGGCTTGACCATCAACCCCGTCACCGGCCAGATGCGTTGGGTCACCGGCGAGGCCCATGGGCCGAGCACGAATTCCATCACTTGGGCCGTGCGCGACGACGGCTTGCCGTCGAAAGGCGCGACGAACACCTTCACCTTGGTGGTTCGCGAAGTGAATACGCCGCCAGTCCTGGCCCCGCTGACGAATGCCACCGTATTGGAGGGTCGTTGGCTGATCCTGACCAACACCGCCACCGACGCCGACCTGCCGCCGCAACGATTGACCTGGAGTCTGATTGGCGCGCCGCCCGGCGCGACCATTGACCCGGTGTCGGGCGTGTTCCGATGGCGGCCCAGTGAAACCCAAGGCGGCGTGACCAACGCCATCACGGTTGTCGTACGCGACGACGGCCCCGGCCAACTCACCGCCACGCAGACCTTCCTCGTCACGGTCGTGGACGTCCTGAGCGACTTCGCTGTCACCGTTGGCACCACCAACCTGCTGGCCGGCGAAAGCAGCTTCGTCCCGCTCGGGCTGGTCGCCGGAGTGCCGCTGACCAATGTGACCTTTACGCTGGCGGTGGACGAAGCCAGCCTGACCAACCTGGTCCTGCAACCCAGCGTTGCCGGGCTGAGTTCCAGTTCGTTGGAGCGGGTGGCCAGCAATCTGTTCCGACTGGTCTTCACCACGCAGCCAAACGCGGGTCTGCAAGGCACGCAGACATTGGCCCGATTGACCTTCGCCACCCGGGCGGAGAACAACTCAGCCATCGTCGGATTGCGCACCGCGCAAGTGACCGGCATCGGGGCGGACGGGACGGTGTACGACAACGGCGCCGGCGGATGGGGGCGGGTGTTTGTCATCGGCGAGCAACCGATCTTGGCCGACTTGGAACGCTCGGCGTCCAGTGTGACCCTGACGCTCTACGGTTGGCCCGGACAAACGTACCGTGTGGACAGTGCCGGCGCGTTGACCGGCGCCCTGTGGCGCGAAGAGCGCACCGTCACCCTAAACACCACGTCGCGGCGTTTGGAGGCGTTGTCCGCCACCGAAGGCGTTCGCTTTTACCGGGCGGTCCAGGTGCCCGGCGCGGGCGCTCTGACGATCTACGCCGCCGCCGGCGAGCAGATCATTGAGTGGCCCGTCACGCGTCCCAACTGCGTGCTGGAAGAAGCCAGCACCCTCGGCGCGGGCGGCACATGGGTCCCCGCTACCGGTGTGACCGTGGAAGTCATCAATGGCGTCGCCCGCGCACGGCTCACGGCCTCACCCGGCCCCAAATTCTACCGGCTGCGGTGCGATTGATGATCGGAGAAGGAACTTCACACCGGCAAACAACTTGTCCGGCCTTCATCGCTGTCGCACAGGTAAACTGATACACCCGTCGGCCTCTGTGGTAATCCGCCTCAGAGCCTGTTTGAAAAGTCATGACTTTGCGGCGAGTCGCGCGATCATGAGGCGGATCATGGCGAGGTAGACCATGGTTTCGCCGGTCTGCGCCTGGCGTTCATCATCGCGGCTCAGGCGACGATAAC